>Ga0315274_10000587_pt1 | contig 56457 bp, 44 predicted proteins | sample YL17G02_20_MG_FD_203700 | JGI IMG/M metagenome (GOLD analysis project Ga0315274, IMG submission 203700) | Sediment microbial communities from Yellowstone Lake, YNP, Wyoming, USA - YL17G02_20 | ecosystem: Environmental > Aquatic > Freshwater > Lake > Sediment | place: USA: Wyoming | collected...
GCTACTGACAAAATCAGAGACATTATCGGTCCCGGTGGTAAAGTTATTAGAAATATCATCGAAAAAACAGGCACGACAATTGATATTTTGGACAATGGAGATGTTTTTATATATTCTAAAGATAAAACTTCTGCTAATGCCGCCCTTGAAATGATTAATTATATTTCTGCTGAGGTTGAAATAGGGAAAATTTACAATGGAAAGGTTGTCAGGGTAACCAATTTTGGCGCATTCGTCGAAATATTGCCTGGTAAGGAAGGTCTTGTTCACATATCGCAACTTGCTGATAGAAGAGTAAATCGCGTTGAAGATATCTGTAGAGAGGGTGATGAAATCATCGTCAAGTGTGTTGAGATTGATTCTCAAGGTAGAATCAACTTAAGCAGAAAACTTGCTCTTCAGGAATTAAATGAGTCAAAGAAATAATAATTTCTGAAATTTACAGTTTGTAGTTCCTTCCCTGATTAAAAATGTCAGGGACAAGGCTTTAGCAGGAGTAATCTCATCCCACTGATAAATTTTCAAAAGTTCTGTTCATAAATAAACTGTAGGGGCGAAGTTTCCTTACCCGTATAGAAGGGCAGAGTGACCCCGCCTCTACTACAAACAATTTTTGGAATCTAAAGAATGTATGAAAAATATACACTGGATAATGGCGTTAGGGTTTTAACGGAAGATATGCCTGGTCTGAAATCTGTTTCTATTGGATTGTGGATTACGACTGGCTCCTGTTATGAAAGTGCTGATGAAGCAGGCATTTCGCACATCATAGAACATATGTTGTTTAAAGGAACTTCCAGGAAGAATGCGCTTCAGATTGCTTATGCCTTTAATTCTCTTGGCGCTAATGTCAATGCCTTTACCTCCCATGAATTTATCTGCCTTCATTCAAAATCTCTTGATGAGACCTTTATCAAAACATTTTTTCTGCTTTCAGAATGTCTGCTTGATTCTCAATATCAGCTTGTGGAATTAGAACGCGAGAAGAACGTTATCCTCGAAGAAATTAAACTCTACGAAGACACCCCTGATGAATTAATCATTGATAAGTTCTCATCAACTCTTTGGGGAGATCATCCGTTGGGTAGGTCTATTATCGGGACAAATGAAACTATCCAGAAGACTAATCGCCAAAATTTATTAGGCTATGTGAAAAAGAATTTCGTGGCAAATAATCTTATCATCTCTTTTGCTGGTAATATTAATAGGAAACGAATCTTAAGTATTGTGGAGCGCATTTTCTGTGAAATAAACCCCGGTAAATTATCTTATTCACTTACAAGACCCAAGACCAATATTGCTTATGAAAATTTTCAGAGAGACCTTGAGTCTGTTCACTTCTGCCTCGGGACATCCGCCCCAAAGAAAACTTCAAAAGACCGATTTGCTTTTAGCTTATTTAGCTTAATATATGGTGGTGGGATGGGCTCGAGATTGTATGAACAAATTCGTGAAAAAAGGGGATTATCTTATTCCATTCAATCATTCATTATTCCTTATAGCAACATCGGATGTTTTGGTGTCACAGGTGGAACGTCACCTAATAATCTTCCTGAAGTTGTTGAGATTGCATTAAAAGAACTTAAAAAGATGTGCTCTCAAAAAGTTTCCGAGAAAGAGCTTCGTATCGCTAAATACCAGGTTAAAAGTAGCATTATGTTAATGCTTGAGAATTCAAATAACATAATGTCAAGAAATGCAGAAAATGAAATCTACTTTAAGAGATATGTGCCGATTGATGAGGTTATCAAAAATGTCGATGCCATAACTGAAGATGATATTATTGAAACTGCGAATAAATATTTTCATGGAAGAAAATTATCACTAACTACAATCGGAAACGGTGATTATAAAAATCTTTTCAATTCAGTTTGCGAAATATGATTAATTATGTGGAGTGCGGTAGCTTGCTACCGCTTTATTTGGCGAGACTTTAGTCTCGCTTATTTGTAGGGAACGCATATATGCGTTCCTACACTGGAAGCAACCCTGAATCAAGTTCAGGGGAAAGCAAGCTTTCGCACTCCAAAGTAAGAATAAATTTCCTATTATGTCAGAAATCAAAGTAAAAATACTCAAAGATAAAAACTTCCCTGATATAAAATTACCCGATTATCAAACCCCAAATTCTTCCGGTATGGACTTGTATGCGGCGATAAAAGATGCGATGGTCCTTAAGCCTGGCGAAATAAAATTGATCCCAACGGGCATCAAGCTGTCAATTCCCAAAGGATATGAGGGACAAATCAGACCAAGAAGCGGTCTTGCCCTAAAAAATTCTGTAGGGATTCTCAATAGCCCCGGAACGATTGATGCGGATTATCGCGGTGAGGTTGGGATTGTTATGTTCAACTTTGGCAAAGAGGATTTCGTAATAAGTCGCGGTGATAGAATTGCACAAATTGTCTTCTGTAAAGTAGAAAAAGCTCAACTCATCGAAGTCAATGAACTTGACTCCACAAAACGAAATAAAGGCGGTTTCGGACATACAGGAAAATAAAAATCAAAAGCATTAATTAGCCGCAGATGAGCACAGATAAACACAGATTTCGAATAATCGAATTAATTAGTGAAGATTCGTGTGATTCGTGGTTAAATAATTTTTGCATTTTATTTTTTTAATCCAATTATGAGGTGAGAAAATGATTATTAAGAGTCGTGCACCAATCAGGATTGATTTTGCTGGTGGATGGACAGACGTTCCTCCCTTTTCTGAAAAGGAAGGTGGGGCAGTTATTAATGCCACAATCAATAGATATACTTACGCAACCTGTGTTCCAAGAAAAGGAAATGAAATCAAAATTATTTCAGCAGATTTTGATATTTTCTTAGAGGTCAAGAGCTTCAAAAAACTTGAATATGACGGCAACCTCGATATGATTAAAGCGGCTATAAAAAAATTGAATATAAAACGCGGACTGGATTTATACGTTCGCTGTGATGCTCCTCCTGGCTCTGGAACAGGTTCTTCGGCTTCTATTGGTGTCTGCTTGATAGGTCTTTTGAATCATTTACAGGAGACGAAATTAAGCAATCACGAAATCGCCAATCTCGCACGCGAATTAGAAATTCGGGAATTGAAAATTGCCGGTGGTAAGCAAGACCAGTTCGCTGCAGCATTTGGTGGTATTAATTTCCTCGAGTTTTATGACCCCGCGGTGAGTTTAAGCCGATTAAGACTCCCCGATAATGTTATCAATGAACTTGAGAAACATCTTGTCATTTGCTATACTGGCAAATCACGTTTATCTGGCGATATCATTCAAACCGTTATGGGTTCTTATTCTAAAGGAATTAAAAAGACAGTGAAGGCATTACGAAATATTAAAAGAATAACCTATGAAATGAAGAATGCCCTTCTCTCAGGCGATTTGAAGGCATTTGCAGAGCTTATGACAGAGAATTGGGAGAACCAAAAACAGCTCGATAAATCAACGACAAATCCACAAATTGATTCGTTATTTGAGATTGCGTTTCGGAACGGAGCGATTGGTGGAAAGGCTCTTGGAGCAGGTGGTGGAGGATGCATATTATTCTATTGTGGAATAAATAAAGAGCACGTTGTAAGAAAAGCCCTCATCTCAACAGGAGTTCAGATTATTGACTTTAACCTTGAAGAAAAAGGACTCCAGACCTGGGTCGTGTAGAAAGTATAAACCGCGAATCACGCGAATTTTCACGAATCAATTGTTTAGATGGGCAGGATTATATCCTGCCCATCTTATTGAATTCATTATGTAGGGGACGCATATATGCGTCCCTTACTATATAAAGGAGCATTAAATATGTCCTGTTTAATTGGTCTCGATATTGGAACAACTGGCGTGAAAGCCATTATGATTAACAGGGATGGCAAGGTCTTAGCAACTGACTTTCAGGAATATCCGCTTTATTTTCCAAGACCAGGTTGGGCGGAACAAAATCCTGAGGACTGGTGGAATGCTACAATAAAAAGTATAAAAAATCTGATGGGGAAAGCCCGAGTAAAACCAGATTCAATCAAGGGTCTGAGCTTTTCAGGACAAATGCACGGCTTGATTTGTCTCGATAAAAATTATAAAGTTATCCGACCGGCAATTTTATGGTGTGATGTAAGAACAACTCCTCAATGCAAGAAAATCACAGAGATTGTTGGGAAAGAAAAACTCCTGAAACTCGTCTCCAATCCTGCTCTTGAAGGTTTTACTCTGCCTAAACTCATCTGGGTTCGCGATAATGAATTACAAAACTATGTAAAGATAAAAAAGATTCTGCTACCGAAAGATTATATTAGATTCAAAATGACAGGTAAAATCGGTATCGACATCTCAGACGCTGCTGGAACGTTGATGTTAAATGTTGTGAAAAGAAAATGGTCTGATGAATTATTAAAAATCTTAAAAATTGATAAAGGCATTTTGCCCGATGTATATGAGTCAATAGATGTCGCAGGTGAAATTACTGATGAAGTGGCAAAATTAACAGGACTTGCTATAGGAACTAAAATTGTATTTGGGGGTGCTGATAATACCTGTTCGGCAGTTGGCAATGGTATTATAAAAGTTGGACTTGTATCCTCCAGCATCGGCTCATCAGGAGTGGTTTTGGCACCTGCTGAAAAAGTTAAGCTTGAAAAAGAAGGTCGCATCCATACGTTCAACCATTCTGTTCCTAATCTATGGTATTTTATGGGAGTGATGTTATCTGCAGGGATTTCTTATCGCTGGTTTAGAGATACATTCGGTGAAATCGAAAAGGAAATCGAGAAGAAAAGAGGCATCGATGCTTACAATTCATTGAACAAATTGGCGGAGAAAGTTCCTGTTGGAAGCGAAGGATTAATTTTCTTACCTTATTTGAATGGCGAAAGAACACCCCATCAGGATGGTTATGCGAAAGGTGTCTTCTTCGGAATAACTCCAAGACATACCAAAGGGCATTTTGTCAGGGCTATCCTCGAAGGGGTCGTTTATGGATTAAGAGACTCACTTGAAATAATTAAAGAGATGAGTGTCCCGATAAAACAGATAAGACTCACAGGAGGCGGTGCAAAAAGCCTACTCTGGCGACAGATTCAGGCAGATATTTTTAATCATCCTGTAGTAACAATCAATGTTGATGAAGGACCGGCCTTTGGTGCGGCAATCATTGCAGGCGTTGGTGTCGGCGTCTATAAATCATTTTCTGAAGCCACAGACAATATCATAAAAGTATCGAATCAAATTGAGCCGATTAAGAAGAATGTGAAGATTTACGATGAATTTTATCAGATTTATAAATCACTGTATCCAGAATTGAAAGGTTCATTCTGTGAAGTTTCAAAATTGTTAAAGTAGAGATGAATATTGGTTTTAGATTAAAATAGTTCGATTCATTTTTAACCCTTGCATAATTACCCATGTTAATACGCCAAAAAAGTCATAAATCTATTACTTTTGACAAAATAGTTATAACTTATTTATTTACAATATTATATACACGCTCTTTGTCAACTAACAAAAGAATTTTGTTGACAATAATATTTGAATTTGTTGACAATGCTTACTATCTATATGGATAAATATAGGAATATTCAGATGAAAGTTAAAAATAAGATACAAAGATATATTTTGGATAATGTTATTACTCATCCTCGTGATATTACGCGTCTTACAGCTTCAGAGTTTGGTATTACTCGTCAAGCAGTTAATCGCTATTTACAGCAGTTAGTTGAAACCAATCTCCTTATATCTAAAGGGACTACAAGAAATAAAGAATACGTACTGAAACCCCTAACAGAGGTTAAATTTGAACTTACAATTTCTGAAGGTTTGGAGGAAGATAGAGTTTGGAGAGAGAGAATAGATCCGTTGCTTGAAGGTCTCCCGAGAAATATATATGATATCTGTAATTATGGTTTTACTGAAATGTTAAATAATGTTATTTATCACTCTGAGGGGCAAAAAGTTAACATCTCTATTACTATAACGGTCGCAACTATTGATATCATAGTAGACGACGATGGAATAGGAATTTTTAATAAAATACAAAGAGAACTTCATCTTGAGCATCCTCGCGATGCTATTTTAGAATTGTCTAAAGGGAAATTTACGACTGATCCCGAAAGGCATACAGGTGAGGGGATATTTTTTACCTCTAAAATGTTTGATAAATTTATAATATACTCTGGGAATCTTGCATTTATACACCAAGAGTATCGCGACGGTATTCTTCTTGAAGAATATGACAGAGAAAAAAGGGGTACTATTATTGAAATTACAATTAGAACAAATACAACAAGAACACCAGAACATATATTTAAGAAGTTCACAGTAGATGGAGATGATTTCGGTTTCTCTAAAACAATTGTTCCCGTTGAATTGGTTCGCTATGGTAATGAAAATTTAATTTCCCGTTCACAGGCAAAACGATTATTGGTTCGTTTTGAACGTTTTAAAGAGATAGTTCTTGATTTTAAAGGTGTAGATAAAATCGGTCAGGCTTTTGCTGATGAAATTTTTAGAGTATTTTGTAATCAACATCCAGATATCAATATTCATTTTATTAATACTAATAACTATGTTAAAAATATGATTTCAAGAGCCAGATCAGTAAATAATGTTTCATCAGAATCTTCTCAGTAATAGACTGTATATGTGTGAATATTAATAAATATTATTGATTATAGATGGGTTCGATTATAAAAATTCAGAATATTGTGTCACTGATAAAACTCCCACACCTCAGTGAATGCGGGCCAACCGGGGATAGTGACGGGGAGTTTGCCCTGAGGTTCAAATTGACCCAATAAAATTTCTGCGGCGACATTTTGTGATGGGACAGCACTGCAATAGGCACACATAAAGATATCAGCTTTCTTGCATTGCATAAAATGATATGGACTGCCAAAGGAAACATATATGATAGGCGTTGGACAATTTATTAGTTGGTTCAACAAATCTAATTGATTTGATGATTCAATTTTTATCCAATCGTATGCACCTATTACAACTTTATCAAAATTATTTGTTGCATCATTGACAATTTGCGAAATCTGGCTTGATGAGATACTCTTGCTTACATATCTGCTTTCAAAGTTTGTAGTGCCTAAAGCATTCTCAAGTATATCAGTGAAATTTGTATATGTATTATAATACAAGCCTGATTTAGTATATTGAAACACAAGACATAAAACTTTATCGCTTGTTGTGAGTGGCAAAATTCCTTCTGTCTCTTTAATCATTGTAACAGACTCTTCAGCCGCGGTTCTCGCCGTTGCCAAATGTTCAGGGGCTTGTAGTGTATTCACCATATCATCGTAATCCCGAGACAAATCTTCAGGTAATCCGACCCGACTTTTTGCTATTAAGATTTTTCTCACGGAAGTGTTTATTCTTTCTACCGAAATATCTTCATTATTCACTGCACTCAAAAGTGAATTGTAAGCGACTCCCACATCGAGTGACGCTGGCGCAAGAATGACATCAAGCCCTGCCTGAACTCCAATTACTACTGCTTCCTCAAGTGGTGCGGCGTTCAATAATCCTGCCATATTAAATGCGTCGGAAAATACCACTCCTTGAAAATTCAAATCAGTCAGCAAAATGTCATTTATCGCCACAGTTGATAAAGTTGCGGGCCAGGGGTCGCCCGGGTCTAATGCAGAATACCAGACGTGAGCGGTCATAACCAAATCCACATCTCCTGATGGAATCAAATCGCTATATGGTTTTATATGCACAGCTTCCAAAACATCTCTCGGTAAATCGACTGTTGGTAACATAGCGTGAGAATCTCCAGTTGTAGCACCGTGTCCGGGATAATGTTTTAATGTGCAGAGCATACCTGCTTTATGTGCTCCTGTTATGAAGGCGTGGGCTAATCGTTGAACTCTATCAGGATCATCGCTATAAGAGCGAGTTGAAATAATCGGATTGATTGGTTCTGTGTTGACATCAACTACAGGTCCAAAGCCGACGTGGATGCCGATACAATAGGCTTCCTTTGCCGTAATTTCACCGCACAATTCTGACAATTCCTCATCATCGGCTGCTCCCATCCCCATATTCATAGGGAATGTCGTTGCATCATAAATTCTTGTTCCTGTGCCAGCCTCAAAATCTGCTGCAAACCATAGAGGTATCGGAGAAACTGTTTGTAAATAGTTTGTTGCCAGTCTCACATCATCTCCATCATTCTTGCTGTATATAAATCCACCCACATAATAGTTATTAATTTGATTAACATTAGTAGGATAATCACTTGTGTATCCCCAGGGCATAATCATCTGACCAATTTTTTGTTCAAGAGTCATCGAGGCAAGCGTATCGTTTACCCACGTCATATTCGGGTCTCGAATGGCGGGACCTTCAATTGCTGGACCTTTCTTCTCCTGAATAGGTGCGGGTTTCGTGGGTATATCTTCTCTTATAATTGGTTCAGAGGTAATCGAGCATTCATACGCAGTATTCTTAATTTGTGTATCCGTTGATTCACAACGAATATCATAATTAATCAGCAAGATGTAAAAAACAAAGAGAACTCCTGCAATCGCTGTTAACAGATTTGTAAAGTGACTAATTATTTTCTTTTTCATTCTTCTACACTTTCTAATATCGGGATTATAAATGTATATCTTCCATCAATTTTCCCAATATAGATAACTTTAAACTTAAAATTAACTAAACTTTCAACTATTAGATTTTAATATCTTGAAATTTATTAAAGAGACAATTATTGTCTCTTGTTACATAATAATAAAATAAACTCAAGGGAGAGTCAATTGTGTTAACTATCAATAAAACTGAAGATTCGGTTATTATTCAAACAAAATCTTACATCCTAACAATCAATAAGAATAATCCTTATTATGCGAATCTCTTTGACAATAAGAAAAACAATATTTGCTCATTGTTTTTATTGTCGGGATGTGATTCAGACAGGGATTGGGAACTCATTCATAATATTAGCAAAATAAACGTTAATCAAAAAAATAAATGTATCCAAATTTCTTTTTCCTCAAAAAGTAATGTCTGGGGAAAAAAAGAATATGTTCTGCAATGCTATGAGAGCCACATCGAATATTTCATTAAAATAAATGGAAAGGGAAACATTACAGATTTGCATTTCTTCGAAGGCATATTGAGGGATTCAGAAAAGCATAATCGATTTGGGACATATAATTATCATCCCACCTATCCAAGACCCTATAGAGACCATTCTGAAGCCTCGAAATATAATTTTACTCAAATACTTTTGCCCCAACCCAACTCAGTATTTAAACAATATTTTCGTCCATACGAATTTATAACTAACACTGTGCATCATGAAGCGAACTTTTTTGGTGGAACGTGGATGTTCACACCTGCCCCATTTGTTTATCCTGCAAAATTTGATTCGCTCTGGACAGCGTTTTCTCTCGCAGTGAAGCCTAAGGAATATAATTTCATCGCATTTGAGTACGTTGGTGGAGAAGAGTTCGGTTTCAAAGTAACTTATCAGGGTTATACAACTATAAACAAACAATGGGAATCGCCACATATTCAAATTTTCTTCTCAGACGATGAATTCAAATCGATTGCAGAAGCGAGAAATCTCCTTGTCAAAACGGGTTTCCTGAAAAATACCAAAAAGACAATTTATCCTTGGTGGAAAGAACCTTTATTTTGTGGATGGGGCGAGCAATGCTCTTATGCTTATGAAGGTGGAAATCCCACCATTTACGCTACAGAACAGAATTATAGGCGATTTATTAAACAGTTAGAGGATAAAGGCGTTAATCCCGGCATAATTATCATCGATGATAGATGGATGTTCTATCATTCTGACCCATATCCTGATAGAGGCAAATGGAATGACTTGAAAAAATTTATTGCTGAACAGCATAAAAAGGGAAGAAAGGTTCTGATGTGGATTCCATTTTTCCAGTGCGATGGTTTACCGATTAAAGAATGCATCACTCAGGATAATAAACCTGTCTCTGCTGACCCGACAAATCCCGCTTTTATAAAGAGGTTTACAGGAAGAGTCAGATTTATGCTCTCGAAAGAGGGTCTGGATGCGGATGGATTCAAGGTCGACTTCACAGCGAATGTCCCATCAGGAGAAAGGTATAAACGTTATGGTAAAATTTGGGGCGTAGAAATTTTAAGGCAATATCTGAATGTCTTATATAAAGAAGCGAAAAAGATTAAGAAGGATTGTCTTGTTATTTCACATTGTTGTAATCCATATTTTGAAGACGTCACGGATATGTTAAGGCTCAATGATATCCATTCGACATTTAAGAATATTGTTCCAACGATGACATTTAGAGCAAAGGTTGCAAGGGCAGCATCATCTCTCTGGTTAATTGATATGGATAATTGGCCCTGTCCTTCGTATAAGGCGTGGAAAGAATATATGAAAATCCAACCGCAGTTCGGCGTGCCATCGCTTTATTATTGCTCACAGATTGATGGAGATAGAAAATATATAGAAGATAAAGATTATAAATTAATCAAAGAACTCTGGGGAAAATACCGTTCTAATCTTTAAAATAATATCTTTTCAGGAAAAAAAATAATGTTAATATAATACTTGACATAATATATTATGTTATACATAGTATATCATTATGAATAGTGAATTATTAAAAGGAAGCCTTGAATTGATGGTTCTTCACATACTATCTGAGGAATCGGACTATGGATACTCTATTGTGAGAAAATTGAAACAAAAATCAGGAAAAATCTTTCAATCAGGAGAGGGAACTCTCTATCCACATCTATATACACTCGAAAAAAAGGAACTCATAAAAAGTAAATGGGTATGTATGGAAAATGGACGGAAAAGAAAATATTATAGCATAACTTCAAAAGGGAAAGGGCATCTTAAAAAACAGAAAATCCAGTGGCTAAAACTTGTCTCTCTTGTAACATCTATTATCGAAGACGAAAGTTATGTACTTAAGAGCGAATTATCTATGAGTTGATCCGGTATAAAAATCCGTACGAATGTTTTACCCCTATATTAATCAATAAATCTATAAATTACTATGGTAGATATTCAAAAAGAAATAGAGGATTATTTAGACGGAATAGTAAGAGATATAAGCGATGATAATCCTGAACTTATCGAAGATATCAAGGAAGAATTTCGCTCTCATCTCCTTACACTCATTGAACAGTATAAACAAGAAGGCATTGGCGAAGAATTGGCATTTCATAAAGCCGTGCAGGATTTTGGTAGTTCGACATTCTTAAGTCGGCAACTATCTATTAAGCTCAAAAGAAAATCCTGGATGGCTCAACAAATTGTTAAATATGCCTTTTTCATAATAATTATAGCATTATTAATTAAATATTCTGTTCGTGAATCACCTATTCCTTATTTCAATATTATTTTAGCTATCTTAGTCATTTTTCCCAAAATTTTCTCTACTATTTATCCTTCACTTAGTGTTGTGACAAATGGTCTAAGATTAAAACTCCCCTTCCATAAAACAGCCATAATCTCCATAGATAAGATAAAAGCTGTTAGGTTTGAATCATATCATTTATTAGGCGTAAGAAATTTAGTCATAGAAACCATAGATAATAAAAAATATAAATTCAGAGCAAATATCTGGGGTGTTAAACCCACTATCCGCTACCTCTCCAGTAAAAATAAAGGAGTGGTATCTGATGAAGTCCTTAAATACATTAACAAAATTAAACTTACCAGATATAGAGAACATAGATGGATAAGTGTGACTATATCCATATCCCTTCTTATACTTGCGATATTAATTTCTCAATCAATGTATCGATATTGGTTTATCGGTTCACTTCCTATTATTCTTTTTGCTAATATTTTACTACTACCAATATTTGCTATAGCCTTTAGCAGCACGATTGAATTAAGCAAAAGATGGTTGATTCTAATCTTATTAATATTAATAGGCTTCCATAATTATCCTTTAGCCCTAATAATTTTTTCTTCTGACAATTATTATGTCATTCTGTATATGGGATATTCTGTTATTCTCTTAATAATATCAGCGTCAATAATCTATCTTCGCAAAATATCAAAACAGCAGATTATCACTCTCGTAGTATCAACAATAATATTACTATTAGGCTGGCAATTTTTCTGGAACAAGCACATAAATACAAATCAAGCCCGATATGAAACTTTATCATCGGATGAGGCTGATAGTTGTCTTAGTTGTATTTCATCTCTAAAAGGCTCATCCATTGTTTTTGAGTGTTACAAGAATCCAGTTTATCAATCAGGAGAATACCGTAGGTCAATCGGAATAGTTAATAAAATTGATAATAAATACCGCTTAGATATTACAAAAATCCCTGAAGACCTTATGTTGACTTATATGACACCAGTAGATGGCGAAGACGAATTTGCGGTTTTTTTAAGAAAAGAATTACAAAGAACGAGTACTAATATTCCTGAAGAGTTTTATACCACTCCTACCGAACACTACTACTATGCTGAACTGAATCTAAAATCAGAACCCAATAGATTGACCAATATCGAACAGTTCCCCGAATATAAGTGGTACTTCTTTTACAATACATATGTATCAAAAAAAAAGCGATATATTATTACGTCTAAAACCAACTATTCGCAAATAAAAGAATTTAATACCGTTGTTTATGACAGAATTACGAAATCAATTTTACCACTGGAGAAAAAAATTCACAATAAAAATATTCAGAGTGCGCGATATGAATTTATCGATGAAAATACGTTTTGGGGCTGTCTGAGACTCAATTTGGGAAATGATGAAAGTGGGGAAAATAGCGAATTTAAATATGTGGAATATAGAATAGAAAATAATAACTTGAATCAATTGAAAGTCAAGAATTCTTTAAATTCTAAAACTTGTAAGTTATTAGATTATCCTTATGCTATTGAATTTGACAAAGAAGATAATATAATAATTAGAAATCTTGAATCGAGTAAAGATTACATTTTCAAGGAAAAGCTATGCGTTCCTTTTAAAGAAACAGACTTGATATTAATTCAAACTGATCATATTGCATTTCAAAAAAGAAATGACAATTTTCTTATCGCCTATCCGATTAAAGAAAAAAATGATAAAAATTATTATATGTATTTTTATGATTCCCAATTTAATAAGTCAAAAAAAGTAAAATTACCTAATGTGGATTCGATTAAGCTTCCCCAATTCTCATCAGATGGAAATTGGCTTTCATTTTTGATGGTAAATAATAGCTTCCCGTCGCGATTTAAATCCGTATCAATAGGTGTGATTAATATGAATAATAACAAATCCGAAATAATATTCAGGTATGGTTTAATTGATAGTATATTCAAATCATTTTTTATTAGTTCTAATATGAAACCCGTTGTCTGGTCTGCTGATGGTGAATATCAGGCTTTCATTATCACGACACTTAAAAATTTTAGAAGAACATCTCAATCAGTTGTTGTGTGGAAAGTTCCCCAATATAATGCCAATCAACTAAAAAATTAAATCTTCTCAAAAATTCCCATCAAATATGTTCTACTTCTGGTTAATGCTTTAGTATTCATAATAAATTTATTTACAATGCATCCAAGCTCATAGAGAGCGGGGAATCGGTCAAGGTAGTTAAAATCAGCTTCTAAAGATGTTAACTCTATTTCCGTAAAGCCATATTTCCCCAATAATTTCCTTATTTTGTCTACAGAGTTGATTCTATAATAAGTTTTGAATACATCCTTATGTGACTGAGGAGTCAATCTCATTTTTCCGATTAATTGATGAAACCAATGCGGAGTAAACACCGAAGTAAATCCGAACAATGAAAATTTATTTATCGTGAGAAAAATAATTTTACCGTTTCTTTTCAAGATTCGTTTGCATTCACTGATGACTTTCTCAGGGTTTTCAATGTGTTCAAATACAAACTCAGAAATTAGCACATCGAAATATTCATCTCTAAAAGGAATCTTCTCCAGATTTGCCCTAATCCGTTCTCCTGTTTTATACTCTTTTAATGATTCTAAATTCAAATCAATTCCAAAAACTTTCGCACCATTTGTTACTTCGTAGATCCGTTTTAGGTCTTTCCCACAGCCAAGATGCCCGATACGAACACCATCACTCACAAGACTTTTGATTTTATTTTTATAGACCTCATCGGGCCAAAGATGATTCGGAAAATATTTATTTAGAATCGCTTGATTTTTTTCTTTTATCTTCTCATTCATCTTAATCTATGTTCATAAAAAATGATTAATAGCCACGAAAGAACACAAAACTAAATACAATTAAAAAAGTTCAACCACGAAGGGCACGAAGAACACGAATAAATTCTAAAAATAACTTTTTAGTTTCTATATTTGTGTCCATCGTGTTCTTCGTGGTTAAAAATTATTTTCGTGTTTTTTTGTGAAATTTCGTGGCAAAATAATGCTTCTCTTGTTGCGACATAAATGCCGAGTTACATTTTTTCATAGGCATCAATTCAAATTATGAATCAGTTTTGCTAAATGCTCAACATTTTCCGGGATTCTTAATCCAGGAATGGTTATCGACGTCGGATTGACAAGATAAATTCGATTATTCTTGACTGCATTGATTGAGTAAAGCGATTTCCAACTTTCAAGAATTTTCTTGTCGTTGACCTCTTTTCTTTCTCCATAAATGGACATATCGAGAATCACATCAGGATTCAGCTCGATTAATTTTTCTTTTGAGGCAATCGGATACGGCGTGCTGGAATCCTGCAGAACATTTGTTCCTCCTGCGATACTTACCATCTCGTCGATAAAATTCCCCTTCCCTGCACAATACATCCCTTGCAATGAGTCTGTGCTTTTATCAACAACAATCAGAATCTTCTCCTTCGGTAATTTCTCGACTAATTTCTTTATATCATTTAGCTTCTCCTCAAAATTTTTCAGCAACTCTTCTGCTTTCTTTTCTTCTCCTACGGCTTTTCCAATTACTATGATGGATTCCATTACGTCACTGATGGTCTCATTTTTCACAGTAAGAAATTTTGTTTCTAAAGATGATAGTTTTGATTTCAGATCACTATTTGCCGCAAGCATAATAATTAAATCGGGTTTTAAAGAGACAATTAACTCGATATTCGGATTCATCAATCCGCCGATTTTTTTCTTCATCTTGGCTTCTGGTGGATATATACAAAAGTCTGTAACGGCAACAATCCTCTTATCAGCTCCCAGAGCGAAGAGAATCTCTGTAATGTTTGGGCTTAATGAAATGATTCGTTGCGGATATTTAGATAATTTTTCAGAATTTTGTTTTATATCATTTGCTTGCTCTGTGTTCTTCCCGGAATCTAAAGAAGTCTTTGCAAACAGTTGTAGAATATTTGCGTTAATAAACAAAATCATTATTAAAAAAACATAATAATGTATTGGTTTATAAATTATAAATGAGTTTGAAATAAATTTTATCGGGTTATGTGTTGAGGAAATTTTTACTTTGAGGAGCATTTTATTTCTCAAAAATTAATTTATATTTTTCTGGCAATAAGCTAATTTTTCTTCTTATTAAATGCAACATAATTTCAACCGAATAACACACTTGACAACAGCGTATTTTCGAGGTATAAATCTTTCTAAGAGGATTGAAGGACTCGTTTGTAGTCCCTGTTTTAGCAGGTAAAATTCATTCCCACTAAAGTAGGGACTACAAACAAAGATGTCATTTTGTTAGTTCTTCAGAGGTTTCAAATAATATTTATTGACGAACAATATAGTTGTATTATTAAATATTTTATAAAAAGATTTTCTAAGGGTGGGCAAAATATTTTTGCAATTTTAAAAAGGAAACCTTATCTAAGAGCTAAAAAATCATATAAAAGAATACGCTATGAATCTTGATGAAGTCATATTTACCATATTTGATTTTGAGACAACTGGTTTGAGCCCTTTATTGGGTGACGAGATTGTGGAAATCGGCGCTATAAAGGTCTGCGAGGGCGAAATCATCAGTTCTTATCATTCCCTCATCAATCCTGGTCGTGATATTCCACCAGAGGTTACAGCGATCAATAAAATTACAAACGAAATGGTCGTAAATGCACCATCTTTATTAGAGAAGCTTCCGGAATTCTTGGACTTTATTGATGAAAACGTTCTTGTTGCCCATAACGCACCGTTTGATTATAGCTTTTTGGTTAATGCTGTGAATAAATTGGGATTTAAAAAACTTAACAATTATGTTGTAGACACTCTTGTTTTAAGTCGAAAGTTGTATTCTTTCTTGAGTCATCATAATCTCGAATATCTCAAAGAATACCATAATATTTACTCCACAACTATTCACCGTGCTATAGAGGATTCTATCATCACGTTTAAGTTATTGATGATATTATTTGGTAAACTGAAAGAGAAAAGTATAACGACCTTAAAGGAGTTAAAGAATTTCCAAGAACTCGATTTTAACTATATGTGGAGTAGCCGCGAAACTCCAACATTAGTTGATAATAATCTCTACCAATTATTAACAGAAGCTATGAACAAACAGGGTGAGGTGATTATTGAGTACAAAAATAGTGCAGGGATAATCACCAAACGTGTGGTGACACCGTATCGTTTTGTTTATCAAAAAGGGGCTTACTATTTCAGCGGATTCTGCCAGTTAAAAGGTGAGGAGAGAACATTCAAATTGGATCGCATTTTAAGCATTAATTCACCCGAAGAGAAATAAGATAATCGAGCCCACCGAAATACTAATTATGATAGCCACGAAATTTCACGATAGAACACGAAAGAAGAAAAAAAATTAATAGAACGCGGATTTACACGGATTATAGCGGATTAACACTGAAATTTAATCCGCGAAGATCAACATAAATCCTTGTTGATCCGTGTTCTATTTTTCTCAATAATTTTCCATCAATCCTACCAACACATTCAAATCAGGTGTAGATGATTAAAAATCTTTAAGTTATAATAAATTTTAAAGAACAGTTAATTTTTTCTTGACATAACCAACTATTAGTTTGTTATTGTATAACCAATAATTATTTGAAATGGGGTGATAATGTGTCTCAACTAATTTCTTATCATTTATCCCTAAAGTCTCTGAAACATTTATTAATTAGAAACTTTCTCTATTTATTTGATGAAAGAAGATACAAGGAAAAGCTTGAATATCAATTGCAGAAATTGAATGAAAAAATTTCCGGGATAAGACTTAAGTTTTCACAGAGAGTAGTGGACACTGTTGATAATGATGGTAATCCACTTTATTCTAATGAAACGAAGCGCACTATTGCAAGAAAGGAAATGGAATCCACTTCGAAATATTTTCAGAGCCTTATATCTAAAAAAGCATCGCTTCAAAAAGAACTCTCAAGAACTACGATTAATTTTAGTAATCTCATAAATCTGAGAATTGCCTTGAATAGCCTTGTATTGTTGGCAACCGTCGAACCCAATCTATTCAAGATTCGAAAAAAGAGAAGAAGGATTAATCATCAGACTAAAGAACCTGTAAAGTTCGCTAATAATAAAAAGAATTCACTAATCAGTGTAATCATATAATTTTAGAGATTTCTATCTGGAATAGCTCCACAACTATTAATTAAGTCCCATAGGGACGATACATTCATAGCCCCCTGCGGAAGCAGGGGGATTATAATAATCCTAAACATATTAAATATTTGAACTCTGTAGGAGTGACACAAATCAATCAATGTCAGTGATTGTTTCGCACCTAACGGTGCTTCAATAATAAAACAACTAATTACATATTTCCCCCCAGCTTCCGCTGGGGGCTATGATTGTAAAATCCCTACGGGGACTAAATCTCTTACTTACATAACATTTACTCAAAAAGTTAATTTGAATATTGTTTGTATTCCTTGTTTTAACCGGTCTTGGTAAAATAGGCTTCCAGCCTGTTTATAATAGGCAAGATGCTTATTATACCCCACTAAAGTTGGGACTACAAACAGATGCATCTTTTTGTTAGTATTTCAGAGGTCTCTATTTACGATGAATAAGAATTAAGGACAACGAGGTAGAAAACTATGAGAAAGAAAACAAATCCAGAATTTCTTGTTACATTATGTCGTGAAATTATTAATCATCTTGAAAGTGAATTAGATGTGGATATCTTCAGGAATGGAGAACAAATAAAATGCGTTCCCAGACGTAAAAAATATCTCGATAATGAGATTCGGGATAAAATCATCTGGAATTTATATTCTGTTCAAAATTATTCTTACAAGGAAATATCGCAGATATTACCAAAACTAAACCATGAATGGTCGTATATGAATTATGACTCTATCAGAAAAGTCATATTCCGCGAGAAAAAAATCCTTAAGCAAATTGAAAAGGAAAAACAAAAAGCCGAAGTGTTGGGAACGGTTTAAAACCGTTTTCTACAAAGCCAACGAAACAACCTCATTTACAGCTAATATGGGGGAAATATCTACTATTATATTCTATTAAAAATTTCATTGCCATCTATTTTGCTTTATTGTTATTCTTCCTTTGTCGATACAAATTAAAAAGATTCTAAATATTTAAAATAGAAATTCTAAGTCAAGAGGATGAATAAACAATGGGCAAAAAAAATAGTTATGAGAAGGTAAACAAACCAGTTAAAAAACAGACAAAAATCGAAGAAAGCAATGTGTTAAAAAATACGATAACATTCTTTACTCGTGCCGCTGAGATTTTGAAACTCGAAGATGAATGGCAGTCGTTGTTGACCAGTTGTAACCGCTCTCTTCAGGTAGATTTCCCTGTAAAAATGGACGATGGCAGTATTAAAATTTTCGTGGGTTATCGCGTTCAGCATAATAATGCCCGCGGTCCATTCAAGGGTGGTATTAGATACCATCCCGATGTATCTCTCGATGAAATCAAAGCCTTATCAATGTTAATGACCTGGAAATGCGCTGTGGTCAACATTCCATTCGGTGGGGCAAAAGGTGGTGTGATTTGTGACCCGAAAAAAATGTCTATATCCGAAATAGAGCGATTAACGCGCAGGTTTACATCAGAAATAATGCCCGTTATTGGTCCTGATTATGATATTTCTGCTCCTGATATAAACACAAATGAGCAAATAATGTCCTGGATAATGGATACCTATAGCGTTTGTGCAGGAAAGAGAGTTATGGGAATAGTTACTGGAAAGCCAGTATCCATTGGTGGCTCCTTAGGAAGACGTGAAGCTACAGCTCGTGGATGTGTGTATGTTGTAATGAAGGCGGCAGAGAAATTACATCTTCATTTGGAAGATGCTCGCATAGTCGTGCAGGGTTTTGGGAACGTTGGATTCAATCTTGCAGACATAATGCATCGCTGGGGAGCAAGGATAATCGGAATCAGTGAGGTTGAAGGAGGAATTTATAATAAGAACGGGCTGTCTCCAAGGGCTGTTCTTGAACATAAAAGAGAAACAGGGAGTATTTCTGGATATTCCGGGTCAGAAGCAATAACGAATGAAAAATTATTAACGTTAAAATGCGATGTTCTTGTCCCTGCGGCAATTGAAGGAACTATCACGAAAGAAATTGCAGAAAACGTTCAGGCTAAAATCATCGCTGAGGCTGCCAATGGACCCACCACGCCAGAAGCTGATGATATTCTTCGTCAAAGAGGATTATTCATAATTCCTGACATTCTGGCAAATGCCGGTGGGGTTACAGTGTCATACTTTGAATGGGTTCAAGATTCACAATCCTTTTTCTGGACTGAAGAAAAGGTGAATGAAACCCTTGAAAACATTATGAAATCCTCATTTGAAAGTGTTTTTACAACTGCACAAAAACAGGATATTGATATGCGAACGTCAGCGTACGTTATAGCGGTAGATAAAGTAGCTGACGCTACCAGAAAACTTGGACTCTTCCCGTAAAATGTAGTGAACGGTTATATCTGTTTCCAATGCACTCACCAAAAATGTCTTGTTACTGTGTTTATTTATCTAACCACAAACCCGCTTATTAATAAATTTCAAAAAAATCCTCATAAAATTATTGACAACTCGTAAAAGTATACTACTATCTTATGGTATCATAGAAAGTCCAGTTTTTTAATCTTAAAGGGTCTATTTTCGTTAAAAAAATCTTAAAAGGAGGAGGCGAATATGACTACATTGAGAAAAAGGTTATCGGAATTAATCCCGCCTTTGAGAAACGAAATCAAAGATTTAGCTAAGGCGAATGGAGACAAGGTGCTTTCAAACGTTACTGTTGCTCAAGCCTATGGAGGTATGAGAGGTGTTCTGGGTATGATTTGTGATACTTCTTATGTTGACCCTGATAAGGGTTTAATTATTCGTGGCAAACCCATATCAGAGTTGACAGAAAAGTTATCAGAAGAAATTTTTTACTTATTGTTGACTGGAGAGCTTCCCGATAAGGAAGCCTTGAAAGATCTACAAGAGGAATATGCTAAGCGTTGTGAAATTCCCTCTTATGTATGGAACGTATTGAAATGTATGCCAAAGGATTCCCATCCTATGGTGATGCTTGATGCGGCGATATTAGTATTGGAAAAGGAATCTGTTTTTCGCAAGAGATATGATGAAGGGATGAAAAAGGAAGAGTATTGGGAAGCGGCTCTTGAGGATTCCTTGTCATTATTGGCGAAATTGCCGGCTATTGCGGCTGGGATTTATCGAATTCGATTTAATAAGGGGAATGTGATTCCACCCAATCCAAAACTTAATTGGGGAGCAAATTATGCTTATATGCTTGGTATTAAAGATCCCTCAGGTAGTTTTGCAGATCTAATAAGACTTTATATGGTATTGCATTGCGACCATGAGGGTGGGAATGTCAGTGCATTTGCCTGCCATACTGTTGCTTCTGCCTTATCAGATATTTATTATGCTGTTTCAGCTGGTCTGAATGGTCTTGCAGGTCCTTTACATGGGTTGGCAAATCAGGAATGTTTGAAATACGTTCTTGGCATGCGTGATAAATTTGGTGGTGTTCCAAGCGATGAGGATTTGAAGAAAGATGTTTGGGATTTATTAAACAGTGGACAAGTTGTGCCAGGGTATGGACATGCAGTTTTAAGGCAGACTGACCCAAGATTTACTGCATTTTTAAATTTTGGTAATAAAGTTTGTCCTGAGGATGAAGTATTTAAGATTGTGGATAGACTATATGCTGTTGTTCCAGACATATTAAAGCAGCAAGGTAAGGCGAAAGACCCGTATCCCAATGTTGATGCTGGGTCTGGTTCATTACTTTATCATTTCGGGATTACGGAGTTTGATTATTATACGGTTTTATTTGCGGTATCACGGGCTCAGGGTATGTGTGCGCAATATATTTATAATCGTGCCTTAGGAACAGCTATTACAAGACCGAAGTCTGTTACAACGGATTGGGTCAAGTCATTTTTGGCTAAGGCATAAAAATCGTGATAACTTACTGAAAATTTTTAATTAATCGAGGGGGGATATTAAAATATTCCCCCTTCTGTTTTAGCGTTACATTGAAGATATTTTTATTGACAGCCCTATCTCAACACTTGATTTTAACAATTAGAAGTAACTAATATACTGAATTAATAGACAAATACGAATCATTATGAGGTAATAAATAATGCGGTATAGAATATTGATTGAACAGGATGAAGATGGGATATTCGTTGTCGAATGTCCTTCTTTGCCTGGATGTATTTCTCAGGGGAATACCCGTAAAGAAGCATTAAAGAATATTCAAGATGCTATTAAGGGATACATAGAAAGTTTAGAAAAGCATAATGAACCAATACCTCCTTCAATAGAAGAAGAAATTGTGGAGGTTAACCTTTGAATAAATTACCTATCCTTTCTGGAAAAGAACTTTGCAAATAGTTAAAGAAGATAGGGTATTTTATAGATCACCAAACTGGAAGTCATATCATTCTTAGAAATGATAATCCACCTCATCGAAGATTAACTATCCCCGACCATAAGGAAATTGCTAAGGGGACCTTAAGAAGTATTATACGCCAAGCAGGATTAACTGTTGAAGAATTTAAAAAATTGATGTGAGAATGGGAACCTAAATAATAAGGGGGACAGACGACTTACGTCTATCCCCTTATTGTCCTATTTTTTCTTATCTTTTTTTCCGAGCCAGCCCATCATTTTTCGTAGTTCTTTACCGACTTTTTCTATGGGATGTTCGAGTCCTTTCCGCTTCAATGCGTTGTAGACAGGTCTACCAACTTTGTTTTCGAGTAACCATTCACGAGCAAATTCACCACTTTGGATTTCTTTGAGAATCTTCTTCATTTCTTTTCTTGTTTCTTCGGAGATAATTCTGGAACCCCTTGTCAAATCACCATATTCCGCCGTATCGCTGATGGAGTATCTCATATTGCTAATACCGTTTTCGTAAATTAAATCTGTGATAAGTTTTACTTCGTGTAGACACTCAAAGTATGCAATTTCTGGCTGATAGCCAGCTTGAACAAGTGTTTCAAACCCTGCGGTAATTAATGACGTTAAACCGCCACAAAGTACGACTTGCTCTCCGAATAAATCCGTTTCAGTTTCTTCTGCAAAGGTTGTTTCAAGAACACCTGCTCTTGTGCCACCGATACCTTTTGCGTGAGCAAGGGCTTTTTTCTTCGCTTTTCCAGAAGGATTTTGCTGAACTGCAATCAAGCAGGGAACACCACCACCTTCCTCGAAAACTCTTCTGACAAGATGCCCGGGACCTTTGGGGGCTACCATATAAACGTCGATAAAATTGGGCGGTTTAATACATCCAAAATGAATGTTGAAACCGTGCGAGAAGACGATGGATTTTCCTTTTTTTAGATGCTGTTTTACGGATGATTCATAAACAGGTGCGTGTAATTCATCCGGGAGTAAGAAGTGGACAATATCTGCTGTCTTTGCCGCCTCTTCTGCTGTAATAGGTTTAAATCCATATTTTACTGCAAGGTCATAGTTAGGAGTTCCTTTTAATTCGGCGACAATTATATCTAATCCGCTATCTCGTAAGCAGAGTGCTTGAGCGTGTCCTTGCGAACCGAAACCAAGTATGGCGATTTTCTGTCCTTTGAAAACTTTTAAATCTGCGTCCTTGTCGTAGTAAACCTTAGTCATTTTATTTTCCCTCCTTCTTAGATTAATTCGAGTCAAAGACCTGTATCTTTGCTTTTTCCCTTAGTTCCTTAATCCACTGTTTTCTTTCCTCTTTATATTTCTCGGAATAAATCAAATCTTCAACTGTTATTTTATCTCTGAGTTTTATGATGTGATAACCCAGATCGCTTCGAATAGGTTCGCTCACTTCGTCAACTTGTAGTTTGGGAATAACACTTTTAAATTGTTGAGGAATAGTTCCTTCATCAAAATATCCCAAGTCTCCTCCGACGAATTTATTTGCCTCATCATCAGAAAATTCTTTTGCCATATCCTCAAATGATTTCCCTTTTCTAATTTCAGCCACGATTTCAAGTGCTTTTATTTTGATTTTGCTTTCAATCTCTGGTGTAAGTTGTTTCGGAACTTTCAAAAGTATATGACTGACACGATAACGTGTCTTCAGCTTGCTTTCATCAGATTTCCTATCTTCACTGCTTAATAATTTTTGGACACGTCTATCAACCGCTCTTGTAACAATATATTTATTTTCGATAACCTCTTTAATTTTCTTTTTTAGTTCCTCAAGAGATGTTCCTTTTTGTTTTAGATACATTTCAAAAGGAATATCTTTTGGAGCTGTGCTTGTCAATTCTGCAAGATATTTATTAACTTCTACGGTAATAACTTCTTCTGGAACAGGTTCAGCGTCTTTCTTTGCCGCCTGGAGAATTAACAGATTATCTATCATCTCCTCTAATTTTTCTTTTCTTGTTTTCTGGATTTCAGCCGAATCAATAAGAAGGGGATTTTCAAGAAGCTCGTTCGCCATCTCCCCATCCAAATCACTCCTTGTGATAACATCATCATTGACTCTGGCAATAACCTTATCAATGACTCCTGATTGGCAAAAATTAATTATTAAGATAAATGCGATGATTCCTGATAAGACCTTCATTTCAACAAGCTTTCGTTAATTTCGATTTGCGAGTTCAAAATAAGATTATCTATTGTCTTTTTCTTTTTCTCATCAAGTATTTTTTTTCTAATATCATCTCTCACTTCAGAAAATTGTTTTTGCACGCTTTCTTTTTTACCCGTAACTTTGATGATATAGTAGACAGAATCTATCTGAACAATATCGCTTATCTCACTAACCTTCAAAGAGAACGCTACATCCTCAAATTTTTTGTTTTTATCTCCACGTTTGAAGTATTCATTAATCTCTCCCCCTTTTTCTTTCGAAGGATGGATGGAAAATTTTTCAGCGACTTTTGCCCAATCGTCCCCTTTGTTTAAACTCTTCTTTGCCTCGTTAATGGCTTCCAGACTGTTGTTGGTGATGATACTCACTTTTCTCATTTCTGGAATAGTGTATTCCTGAATGTGACTATCATAATAGTTTTTGAGTTCATCCTCAGTAATTTCGGTTTGTGTTTTTAGGACGTCGCAATAGTAGTCCACAAGTAAATTTCTTAGAACATTTCGTAATCTAATTTTAAAATTGTCATCTTTATCCATTTTGAGACTTTGGGCTTGTTGCTGAATAACGTTATCTTTAATATATTTGTTTAGGAAGTCTCTTTTTGTTTCCGGTGAATCTTTTATATCAGGATTTTGAGAGAGATAAAATTGGTAATCCTGATTGAATTCTTTTAAGGGAATGGTTTCTCCATTGAAACTAAGCAATGTGTTATTATCATAATTGTGAATGCCTTTATTATCGATTTCTTGAACAGGAGGCATTGTAATTTCTTGTTCCCGAGATGTTATTTTTTTATCTTTTGCCGTTTCTTTCAATTGCCTTTTTTCTACGCAGGCATATAGTAATAAAATTAGTGATAAGGATACGATAATATTTTTCCAATACTTCATCTTATTAATAAATCCTTTTTATTTTTTGATTTTGTAGAAAATGCATATATGCATTCCCTACATTTGTTATTTGCACTTAATTAGACTTTTTTCATTCAATATAAATTCAAGTGGTTTATCCCACTTCTGATGATTTATCTTATCCATAACTTGAAATGAAAAACATAGTCCACAAGTTATCGTGTGTTTCCCAATTTTCCTAAGGAAGTTGTCGAAATATCCTTTTCCATATCCAATTCTGTAGCCTCTCTTATCAAAGACCAATCCAGGAACGAAAATTAAATCAATCTCTTTTAAATCAATTATTTTGCATTTATCCTGACGAGGTTCTAAAATTTCATAATTGCCAATCTCGAGGTCATCAGGGAATTTATTTATTAAATAAGTGATTAGTTTTCTTTCTTTTTTGTTTGCTTTAGGGATTACAATTTTCTTTCCATTCTCAAGACAATATTCAATAAGTTTATGCGTGTCGATTTCGCTACCAAAAGAGACAACTGTCATAATGGTATGAGAATCAGTAAAAATCTGCCATCGGACAATTTTTTTGAAAACTTTGAGACTTAAAGAATTGCGAGTTTTTTCGGGTAAAGAGTTTCTTTTATTTCGGAATAATTGTCTTAATTCTTCTTTTTTCAAGATATTACAAACCTTTTTAACATTGGACGATTCTTAACAAATGAATTTTGTGTTGTCAATACAAGTTAAAGAAATTATTAATATTAATTTGCAAATTGCAATATCACAATTACCCAATTGTGAATTTACGATTGGCATTTTGATATTCTTAAATTCGTTGACAAGGAGTTTTGAGTTCATTATAAACATAAGCTCTTGAAAACATTCATATTAAAAGGTGGGCAAGGGTTTTTAACATCTCTTCATTTCCTTTAATCAAACACATAAAATTTCAGGTATGATACTTGCTTATATTTAAAAGGATAAATATGTCGTCTAATAATGTAGCGGTTCAATTCATCACACCCCCACCCTTCCCTCCCCCATTTATAGGGGGAGGGTTAGGGAGGGGGCATAAATGCGACCGCTACAATAAGCGGCAGGGATGTCGCATTACAATTCAGTTTGGAGTAAGGTTTTATGGTAAATAATGATGTGGAACAAATCGGGGCGATTCTTGTTAAATCAGGAAAATTGAACCCGGAAGACCTTGAGATTGCTATAATGGAACATAAGAAGACAGGCACCAGGCTTGGAGAAGTCTTAGTCAAGATGAGTTTTGTCTCAGAAAATGATGTTCAGCAAGCATTATCTAAACAACTCAATATTCCCTTTATCAGACTCGGTGGTATTGAGATAGACAAATCAATTCTTGAACGAGTTCCTGCAAAGTTAGTAACACACTATAATATTTTTCCCATTGAGCAAAAAAACGGCGTGTTAAAAATTGCGATGACTGACCCGCTCGATTTGCATACCCTTGATAATGTGCGTATGCATCTTAAGCTTGATATTGAGCCTGTTATTAGCACTTCAGAAGATATTAAAGAGGCTATCCAGAAGTATTATGGAATAGGAGCCGATACTATCGAAGATTTAATGGATGATAAGGAAAAGAAAGGCGAGATTGTTGATATTGAAGGAGTGAGAACAGAAGATATTGAGGAGATGGCAGAAGATGCTTCTATTATACGATTTGTTAATCAGATTATTGTTGAGGCGATTTCTGATAATGCCACTGATATCCACGTTGAACCTTTTGAGAAGGATTTGCGCATTCGCTACAGGATTGATGGGCTTCTGTATGAGGCGGCGATTCCACCCACAATCAAGCAATTTCAATCTTCCATTATTTCAAGAATAAAGATTATGTCGGATTTGGATATTGCTGAAAGAAGACTACCTCAGGATGGCAGAATCAAAATTAAAATGTCTGACAACGAATATGATTTGCGTGTCTCAACAATACCAACACCTTACGGAGAAAGTGTGGGGATTCGTATTCTGAACAGAGACACGAGTTTCATTGAGATGCATAATCTTGGTCTTGATGATGACCACTTAAGGATTATGTTTAGACTCATTCAGAAACCGCACGGGATCATTCTTGTTACAGGTCCAACAGGAAGTGGTAAATCAACTACTTTGTATGCCTGTTTGAGTACTATTAATAAAATTGATAGAAAAATAATTACGATTGAAGACCCCATAGAATTCCGACTCAGTGGTGTAACACAAATTCAGGTTCAACCCAAGATAGGTCTTACGTTTGCTCATTGTTTGAGAAATATATTAAGACATGACCCGGATATTATTATGGTGGGTGAGGTTAGGGACCAGGAAACGGCACAGATTACTATCAGAACGGCTCTCACAGGGCATCTTGTATTTTCAACGCTCCATACTAATGATGCACCGAGTGCAATCACACGGCTTTTGGATATGGGAATTGAACCGTTTCTTGTGGCATCATCAGTGGAGTCAATGATAGCTCAGAGACTTATTAGGAAGATTTGTCCAAAATGCAGGACTGAATATGCACCGTTAGAGGATGTAATTAAAAGAATCAATGTTACAAATGAACCGATTAATAATATGAAGTTTTATAAAGGACATGGGTGTGAAGAGTGCAGGTATACTGGATATAAGGGAAGGACGGCAATATTTGAAGTTGTGTTGATGACAGAACCGTTAAAAAGACTTGTTGTTGAAAGAGCTTCTTCAAACAGAATTAAAGAAGAGGCGATAAAAGAAGGGATGAGAAATCTACGGTTTGATGGTTGGAAAAAGGTCAAAGCTGGGATTACGACGATAGATGAAGTCCTGAGAATGACTCAGGAACAAGATATAGAGGATTTTTCCCATGCTTACGAGTAGTTCAAGCCTGAATGTAATTCGACATTTATGTCGCAATGGCTGTAGGGGACGCATATATGCGTCCCCCACATTAATCAAGAAAGCACTGTTTAGAATATATGCCAACATTCAAATATAAAGCTAAAGATTATAATGGTAAATTCATTCAAGGGGCTATTGAGGCTGAGAATAACGCTGCTGTAATTTCTCAGCTTCAGACAATGGGCTATTTCCCTATTTCGATTATTTCTGAGGGGAAAGCAAAACCGTTTCATTTATTAGGGAGAAGAATCACAACTTCTGATTTGACTGTTTTCAATAGACAGCTTGCCGACCTTCTTGATTCTGGCGTTCCACTTGTGAGAGGACTGGATATAATCAAGGAACAGACATCCAATGTGTATTTAAAAGAAATTATCGAGAGTGTGATGAACGATGTTCACGCTGGTGCAACCTTAGCTGATGCCTTGTCAAAACATCCAAAGGTCTTTTCTAAACTATATTGTGCCCTCGTAAAGTCAGGTGAAGCGGGTGGAATGCTTGAGACGATTTTGCAGAGGCTTGCGGAGTTCTCTGAAAAGGAAGATGAACTGAAAGGTAAAATCTTATCCGCTCTTGCTTATCCTTCTGTTATGGTTGTAGTTGGAATATCAGTTGTCACAATTTTGATGACTGTTGTTATACCGAAGATTGTAGACATATTTGACCAATTTGACCAAACACTTCCAGCCATCACAATTATCTTAATCACTGTAAGTCGCTTTACAGGTAAGTTCTGGTGGGCAATTATTGGTTCTCTTCTTGTCTTGGTGGTGCTATTGATTAATTTTGCCAAAACGGGTGAAGGTAAATATTTTATGGACAAATTGAAACTCAGGATTCCTCTATTAGGCGAATTAGTATTAAAAAAGGAAATAGGGAGATTCGCAAGAACATTGGGGAATTTATTAAAGAATGGTGTTTCAATCTTACCAGCATTAGATATTGTTATAGAGTCAATTACAAATAAAGTGGTTGAACGGGAACTTATCAAGATGCCTGAGGCAATCAGTCAGGGAGGAAATATGTCTTCATTTTTGTCAGAAAGCAATATTTTTCCTAAGATTGCCGTTAGTATGATTGCTGTCGGAGAGCGTACGGGTAAGGTGGAAGAGGTCTTATTAAAAATAGCAAGTTCGTATGAAGCTGAAGTAGAGCGAAAGGTTAAAACGATTACATCATTACTTGAACCTATCATCATTCTCATCTTAGGTGTTGTTGTTGGTTTTATTGTAATTGCGATGTTATTGCCGATTTTCTCACTTAATATATCATAATTGTAGGGAACGGTTTGAAACCGTTCTCTACACAAAATATTTTTCATAGATTAGTAGAGACGTAATAATAAGTTTTAATAATTTCTGTTCCCAAATGTCTCGTTCCCAAGCCCTTGCTTCGGTAACGAGGTGTCAAAGCTGGGGCTTTGACAATAATATTTCTGTTCCCAAAGTGGGTCTTGGGAACAAGGCACAGAAAATTAAATTATGAACAAGAAGAATGGTTTTACATATCTGGAACTTGTTGTTGTGATATTGGTTATTGCCGTGTTGAGCAGTGTGACACTTCCTTCTATGCGTGGGGTTTTTATAGGAAGCAAATTAAAAACAACGGCGCGGGAACTGTATACAATGCTCAAATACGCTCAGGGAGCGGCAATTTTCCAGAGAAAAATTATCGAACTTCGCATTGACACCGCTCAGAATAAATATAAACTTGTGTTAGATAATGAGGGGGAAAAGAAAGTCAGAGAAAGAAAATATTCCCGCATTGAATCAGTTGTTCAACTGCCTCGAGAAGTGGTCTTCGCAATGGTGAACACTCCTGTGACAACAAAGAAGAAACAAGAATTAAAATCTATTTTATTTTATCCTGATGGGAGTTCATCAGGCGGGGAGATTACACTGATAAGTAAAAATAATAGAAAATTTTCGATATTTATTTATCCTTCAACAGGATTTGTTGAATTAATAGATGAGTCAAAAAAGAGCAAGGAGCAAAAAATATCCTGATGTTTTTTAAGATGGGTAAAAAAAACATATTTGGTTTTGTTCTGATGGAAGTTATCGTCTCGATGCTTATCATAGGGATCGCTCTGTCCGTGATATTGCGTTCCTTTAATACTTGTGCTGATTCTAATATCAGGACACAGATTGCTACGACAGCTTTGTTTTTAACCCAGAAGGTATTATTCGATGTAGATTTTAATCCTGAGAAATATAAAAAAGGAACTTATGAAGGGAATTTCGGTGAAGATTATCCTAATTTTTATTGGTCAGTTACAGCTTATGAAATTGAGCCTGAGTATGAAGATGTAACACTTGAAAACGATATAGAAGATATGGCGACATTGAAAGAATACAAGATAGACATTGTTTATAATGACCAGAAAGGTCGAAACTTTATCCCGATTAGTTTAAAAACGGCAGGTATGGGTGCTGAAAAATTCTCTTACGAGAGCATCCAGAGCCAGATTAAGGGGGATTGAATGAAAATAAAATATTAACCACGAATTTGCACAAATTAGTGTAATTCTCAGTTAAATACTCTTTGACCCTATAGGGGTCAAACATTAGTAGCCCCCTGCGGAAGCAGGGGGTATTGGGAAGGCTTCTCTTGGATATAAGCACCGTTAGGTGCGACACATATAGGAGTTTGTAAAAACAGATGAGATTTTTAGAAATGAGAATAGGTTTCAATAAAATAATTCGCGGATTTACATTAATTGAGGTATTGGTTGCTGCTGTGATTTTTAGTCTTGTTGTTACAGCTTTGTACACAACTTATACTACGGGATTAAATTCGTACGAAAGGTCGCAGAGAAATCGGGAGATGCAGCAGAATGCTCGTGCGGTCTTTGATTTAGTTGGGAAGGACTTAAGAAGTGTTTACTGGAGAGTTGCAACAGAATATAATGTGTTATCACCTCAAGAAGAGCAGAAGTTTAAAAATCTTGGATTTTATGATTTTGATAAGGAGAAAGGAAAGGATGGAAAGGAAGACAAAGAGGACGAAGAGGATCCTTTCTCAAATTACGAGTATTTGAAATATGATTTAAGTTTCACCGGAAGCCTCAATTCCATTTCTTTTGTTCGTTATCAAAACAGTAATGTGTCTTATAAGCGAGAGATGATGAATCTTGCGCGTGTAGATTACTCTCTTAAAGATGGGAATCTCGTGCGCTCCATTAAAGATACTATGAGTATCGAATCATATGATTATTATACGGGTGAAAAGAAAGAGGAGAAAAACGAGGAAGAAACTGAGGAGAAAAGCAAAGTAGAAGATATTGTAGCTAAGGGTATAAAAGAGTTTAGTTTGAAATATCTTTACTTTTACGATGATGCCTGGCACTGGACTGAATCCTGGAATTCGGAGACCAATCAGTATCGCAATCCATCTGAAGAAGATGAAGAGGGAGATGAAAAAACTCTTATCCAATCTTTGAGTGGCGAAGACCCACTTAAAGAGATGAAGAAAGAGAACATTATCCCTGATGGTTTGCCAGGTTGTGTTGAAGTTACTATTGTTGTTCAGAACAGAACGAATGAGAAAATACTTAAAAAATATCAAACTGTTATTGACATACCTACATCTCTTGAGACCTGGGTTAAGAAGGAAGATAGTGTTTTTGAGAAATTAGGTCATAGAGATTCGCAGAGAGATTCAAAATAAAATGTAGGGGACGGTCGCGACCGTTCCCTACGAGTATTATATTATACAACAAATGTCGCAAATTGTGGAAATGAAAAAAACGAAAGCAAACAAAAATCAGTCCGGTGTTGTTCTAATATTAACACTCTGGATCGTGGTTATATTATCCGTGATAGCTTATTCTTTTTCTTATGAAATGCAGTTAGAAATGACACTGACAAAGTTGAGAAAAGAAAATATGTACGCCTATGGTTATGCGAGAGCTGGTGTGGCAAGGGCAATCCTTAACTTAAAAAACGATTTGATTTTCGATCAATTAGGTGGCATTGAGAGACCTTGTGATTCTAATGATGATATCTGGGGCAAAAATTCTAAAGAATATAAGGAACATATGCTCAATGGAACTGTAAGTGAAGGTAAAAAGAGAAAAAGTAGAACCGGCAAAGATGAAGATGAAGAAGGGTTCAGAGTCAGAGTGATAGATGAAGCGAGCAAGCTTCCGCTTAATACTTCCTCAGCGATATTATTGAAGTTTGCCTTAATGACAATAGACGTTGAAAAAGAAGATGCCGAGTTTCTTGCCAATTCAATTGTTGATTGGCGAGACGAAGACACTATCGTGGAGGGCGGCCAGGGAGCAAATGAAAATGATTACTATTCTGAGGAAGTTGGTCACCCCGTCATTTTTAAAAATGACCGATTTGCTACTGTTGAGGAATTATTGGATGTTCCTGGTATGACCCCGGAGATATTTTTTGGAACGAGAGAGGATGATTTTTATAATTTTGATTCATCAAAAAAACATATAAGAACCAAGAAAGATAAAGAAGGTATTGTGGGTCTAAAAGATATGGTAACAGTTTATGAAGATAAAGTAAATGTAAACACAGCGAGCAGAGAAGTGTTAACTGCGATTTCATCTGTTGTGATGCTGGATGTTGGGAAAGGGAAAGATGTTGCGGATACTATTATTAATTTTCGTGATGGTACTGATGTGGAAGATAGCAAAGATGATGAGCTGTTTAAAGATGTCCAGGGACTGAGTCGTATACCGGGGATTCCTCCGAATTTTACGACTATTATTCCGATGACTACATTCGCAAGAAATTTTACAGTAGAATCAATTGGATATTATAGTGAGGCACAGAAAAACATTATTACAGTGGTCAATCGCAATTGGGAAGTGCATCAAGATGTAACCCAATTAGTAGGACTTGACAAAGATAAAGATTCTGAGCAAAGTCAGAATCTCGGTGAACCTAAAGTTAGAATCTTCATTTGGAGGGAAGATTAATTAAATAATTATGAAAATCAATGTTGTGACAGCCATAGAATTTACAGAAAATGAGATAAAGCTCCTTCAATTGAAAAGGGTCAAGGATTCTCTTATTATCCAACATCTTTTAAATACGCCATTGCCCAAAGAAGAAGAATCTAATGAAATCTCAAAGAATATTACGGCATCAAAAATTCAGGAGCTTATCAAGACTAATAATGTTAAGGTGAAATATGTTAATTTCATCATACCCAAGAACTACGTTACTGTGCATCTTGTGAGCCTTCCTTCTTCAGATCAGGAAGAAATAAACCAGATGATTCAATTCGAGGCTCGCAGGCATATCCCCTTTAATCCCGAACGGCATATTGTTTCTGATTATACGATGTCAATTGATAGTATAGAAGGTGCTAAAGTTCTTTTCTCGGCAATTGATGAGCCTATTATCAATACTTATCTTGAAATTGCCCAGAAGGCTAATCTCAAACTAAGGAACGTTCATACCTCATCTGTTTGTTCCTTTAATACGATTGTTGTTAAACATAAAGAGCTTCTTAGTGATAAGAATGTTGTCATCATAGATGTGGGATGGAGCTCTTCAGACATAACTATTGCAAACAATGGAATTGTCCTGTATATGAGAAGCGCTCCTATTGGAGGGAGCGCACTTTTCGATGCATTAGGGTTCAAGCAAGACCACTTCATTACTGCCATTGGAAGAAAAGAAATCGAAAGAATAGATGTTTATAATAATGAGTATATCCCAGGCGATAAATCTCAGATAGAATTTCAGAACATTTTTACGGATTGGATGAACAAACTCATTAATCAGATTAGACAAACGTATGGTTTTACGCGCAGGGAGTTTAGTTGTCCTGATGTGGAGCGAATTATCTTAAGTGGCGAGATGTCCATCGTCAAAAATCTTGATAAATATTTAGAGGAGACATTCGGAGTTGAAGTTATTAAGATTGATCCCTTTGAAAAATTAGTTACGGGTGATAGTTTAAAAGATTCTGATTATCTCCTGCCTGCATTTAACAATACCATCGGTTCTTCCATAACAGAGTTTGCTAAAGAGGGTGTAAGATTAAATCTTCTTCCGAGAAGTTACATCGAGAAGATACAAACTTCTGAGAAGTTGCATTCACTATTGGTTACGGCAGGTTTGGTTTTATCTGTAGTTATATTATTTATTTTATATTTCTCTGAGAGGACCCTGTCTCAGAAGGCTCTTATTAGTTTTTATGATAATGAAATTAAAAAGATAGATCCGATTGTTAAGGAACTTGAAGATAAAGAGGGTAAGCTTCTAATTATCAGAAGTTATATTAAAGACCAGAATTCTGCCATAGCGATATTGAATGACCTTGAGTCTTATAAACCATTCAAAGATCGACTTTCCTTAAAGGAATTTACTTACATAAAGGATGATTCGATAAAGATGTTAGGATGGGCAGTTGATTTTTCGGATATAACTAATTTCAAGAATTATCTTGAGAAATTGGGATATTTCGAACGGGTCAAGATTGTTGATAGACCGCCTGATGACTTGAATAATCACAAGATATTTCGTTTTGAAATAGAATGTGTTCTTTCTAAGAGAGGAATTGCTCAGAAGAAATAATATTAGATTTTGTAGGGGACGCATATATGCGTCCCCTACGAGGAATTGCTCAAGGGTACAAAATGAAGATTTCTAAACGCGAAAAAACATTTGCTATTATAACAGCGATTATAGTGATTTTTGCCATTTGTTATAGATATAGTGGAAGTATTTTATCAAAAACATTGATGGGACACGGAGCAATATTATCCCAGAAGGAAAAACTCTTTGAGAGTTATAAAAAGAGCATCAGGAGACGGGAGTCCATAGAAAAAGAATACGATGAAATTGTTGGGACGTATACTGGCTCTTCCCAGAATCAATTTAAAAAAGAAGAAGATATATTCTCTGAAAATGTTGCCAAAATTTGTAAGGAAATGAACAATCCATATCCGACGATTTCTCAGTCAACTGATAATCCTCTTGAAGGTGTGGATAATTATAAAGAGATAACTTTAACGGTGTCGGTGAGTAATAATTATGAGAATGTAATAAAACTATTAAAGAGATTCAACACATCTTCTTATTTGATAAAGAATCTTACTCTTCGCTGTCCAACTAATAAGACAATTTTAGAATTTGATATAACGTTGTCTAAGATTGTAAAGACAGACGTTTCCGAACAAAAAGAAAAAAGGAAAGCAGCGAGAGTTGAGAAATGACTGACCCCCACCCAACCCTCCCCCATTTATAGGGGGAGGGATAGGGAAGGGGTTTTAAACCGTTCCTATTTAAGTTGTAAGGGAATGGTTTTAAACCGTTCCCTTGATTAATGTAAGGGACGCCCTGAATGCGTCCCCTACAGCATTATTAAAAGGCTCTCATTTAATGGAAAAAAAGATTATTATCGCTAATATAATATGTGTTATTATAATAGCTGTCTTGGGTTATCTGATATTGTTTACAACATCAGCTAAATTGCCAGAAACGGTTGATATTAAGGAAACACCTAAACCCAATGTTGTTGAATCCGAGACGGAATATAATCAAGCACAAGGTTCTCAGAATTTGAAAGACGAGTATCTCAATCTTGGTCAATTTGCTATTATTCGGACACTCTTTACACCTGAACCTACGCCGACTCCGCGAGTTGCCACTCCTACACCACCTCCGTCTATTCAAAAAATTGTCCAGGATTGGAAGATACAGGCATTATTTGGGAATGAATGTATTATTGAGAATACGAAGACACATGAAGAAATCAGAGCTAAGCAGGGTGAGTTGGTTGATATGACCTATAGAAATGAAATTGTACAAGTCAAAATTGTTGAAGTCAATAGCAGTGAAAATTATGTGATTTTCGAGGCGTTTGGTATACCGAAAAAAGTAACGCTCTTTTGACATTGTAGGGGACGCATATATGCGTCCCTTACATTAATCATTGCTTTATTTTTTACAGGAGGTTGTTGAATGGAAAATTTTGGATTGTTTTCTGCTTTTAGGAAGATCGGGTATGTTCTATTAATACTTTTAATTTTTATCTCTGCTAATGTTCTGTGTTCGGGAGCGGGTGAAGAGGAGGTTGTGGTTCCCGAGAATGCTACTAAAGAGATTGTCCCAGAAGAACCAACTCAAGAAACAGAAGCTCCAATCACTGTTCCTGAAGGACCGGATATAGAATTGGAAAGACCTTCAGTAGTTCCGGAAAGTTCTTTAGTTTCACCTGAACGAGAGTTCATCAAGGCTTCCAGACCTGTGAGTTTAAAAGGAGATAAGGTCAAGATTGAGAACATTGCCCAGGAGATAAAGTCTGGTTTTGGAGTTAATCTTATTCTTAAAACTGGCGTTGCAGGACAAAGGCTTGACATAAATGTGACGACTGATGACCTTTTGGTTGCACTCGATTCAATCTGTGCTCCTAACGGCTGGGTTTGGGTTAAAGATGATGAAAAAACGTATTCCGTTATGACGAGGAAAGAATACGAGGATACTATTCTTCCCAAACAAGTGGAAAAGAAGGTGTATAAGTTGGTGAATATTAGTGCTACTGATGCTGACCGAATTTTGAGACCACTTGCCACTCCGAGAATTGGAAAGATTTATGGTGATCCGAGAACGAATAAACTCTTTGTAGAGGATTTACCCAATGTCATTTCTGAGATTGAATATATCTTAAAACAGATAGATGTAAAATTAGTTACACGGGTTTTCTTTATTAAACATGCTGATGTAGCTGACCTTGCAACTAAACTTGATACATATCGTTCCGAAACGGGCGAAATCCAGGTTGATGCTAAAACACGGCAAATTATTGTTACTGATAAAATGGAAAATATCAGAAAGATGGAGGCATTTATTGAAACGGTTGATATTGGAACAGAACTGAGGGTCTTTGAAATCAATAATCTCACTCAAGATGAGCAGGGTGCCCTTCTGGAGATACTGCAAAACATAGTTACAGAAAATGCACTTCTTTATAACGATGAAAGGAGTGGTACAGTCATAGTTGACGATGTTCCGGAAATACTTGAAAAAGTTCAGAAAATCATCGAGGCGTATGATAAACCAAATAAACAAGTTCTTATATCAGCTGATATTGTCCAGACCATCCTGACCGATAATCTCTCATTGGGGGTTGATTACGATGTATCGAAAGATATGTTTAAGTATTATGATGCCTATAATATTGGGAATCACTTCTGGGATGAAGATGGTAACGTCGTCGGCAAAGCAATCGATTATCACGATTTGTTTCCATATTTTGTCTTATCAGGGAATACAACCACTATAGATTATCTTTCAAAACATATTAGAGCAAAATTTCAAGCAATTGCGAATGATAAAAATACTCAAATTCTTTTAAGTCCGAGAATTCAGGTCAAGAATCACGAAGAGGCGACAATAGAAGTTGGTAAAGGTGTGCCATTCTTAACGAGATATTTTGATACAGAAGGTCGGGTTACAAGTGAACAACCGAGTGTTGTGAGAGCAGGACTTAAATTTGGTATTACACCACATATAATGAATAATGATTTTATTGAGATGGAAGTAAGTATACGAAATAATGATGCGAGAGTTGTGGAAATAAAAGGATTTCAAAGTCAACCCGTCTCAGCAGTTGAGGAAGATACTCAGGAAGCTGAGACCATTCTATTGATTCCGAATAATGGAACAAGAGTAATTGGTGGACTTGTCTCAACCACTGATACTAATACAGCCAGCGGACTTCCGTTCCTGTACAAAATTCCTGTTTTGGGGGAATTACTCTTCGGATCTCGTAGTAAAGCGAATACGAGAAATAATATTTTATTATTTATTACACCCTCTGTCGTCGATGATAGAAGACCTAAAGAGAAATTGGATGAGTTTTATGCAAAGGAATTAGAGAAGACTAAAGAATCAAAAGAAAAAACTGAAGCTGAATATATCGAGACTAAACTTACTCCTGAAAAAATAAGGGAAAAGTTCGGAATTCCTTCAGAGAAAAAAAGTGAAGTGAAACCAATAGAGAAGAAAGCAAAGATCTCTCCTGAGGAAAAGGGGAAAGAGCTTAAACCTGTAGAAAAGAAGAAGACTGAAGTAAAGAAAGAGACCAAAGTTCCTACAAAAGCAGAAATCCCATCTGTGAAAAAAGAAGTCAAGAAGACACCCGCTCCGAAACCTGTACCAACTCCTACACCCAAAGCTGAACTGGTAAAACAGACACCACAACCATCACCTACACCTGTTACAAAGCCGACACCAACACCGGAAACTAAACCAACTCCACAAATTGTTAAAGAGACACCCATTCCTTCTAAAGAAGAGGAAAAGCCTCTCCAAGCGAAGGAAAAAGAAATTACTCCCAAACCAAAACCAACATCCACACCTGCTCCAATTTTAACTCAAACACCTATAGCCACTTCAGCTCCTTTACCAACACCTGTCTCTTCATCAAAACCAACATCCACGCCTTCTTCAATTCCAACTCCTACACCAAAAACCACTCCAACTCCTATAACAACACCAACAGCAACTCCGAGCCAAACACCAAAATCCATCCAAATATTAGGTTCTACACCACTTCAACCATCTGTTTCAAAGCCAATACCAACGCCGACTTCCGTTCCCGCACCTGTTCCAGAACTGAAATCAAAACAAACACTTACTCCAACACCACAGTCTTCTCCAAAACCTGAAGGTAAAAGGGAAATTAAGCCTGGGGAAAAGTTGGACACAGAAAAAGAGAAAACGAGTGAAAAGAAGGAGAGAACGACTTCATACGAATTGGGTCCCGTGAAAGGTGAAGTAAAAATACAGTATACTCCTGTACCGGGTCTAGTTATCACACCAAAGCCTTTGAAAACACCTTTACCAAAAGAAGTTCTGGAAATTATTGAAGAATCAGAATATAAATAATCTATGGTATAAATTAAAATCCATTGAAAAACTAATGAATAGCGAGATTCTTCGCTGCCCCTTCGCTTCGCTCAGGGCTTCGGCTCAGAATGACAGTAGCGGTTTGACTTATCAAACGAATATCGTCGCATAAATGCGACCGCTACAATTTTATATTTAAGATTGGTATAATTCAAAGATATTATCTTCAACACTTGTGGCTTTGACGACTTTCAATTCTGCTTCCAGAGCCATACCAAACCATTCAGTGTCTGTTTTTATCATTCGAAGATTCAGGGTATAAGTTCCTTCCTGGGTGGGTTTTATTTTGAATGTGAATTGGTAATATCCCCCAGATACAACGTCTTGAGTCAGGAGTACTTCTTTATCTGAACCTAATTTTTCTACGTCTCCGGTAATTCCCAATTTATAATCACTACTTGTCCACTTCTCACTACCTGAATTTCTGAAGGAGCATATCATTAATATTTCATTGTTTAAATAAACAATCTGGGGGAAATAACTTATGTGTGGTTCAGCATCAACTTTTTTTCTTGCATACCAAAGATCATAGCCACCATATCCACTTGTAGTTATATTTGAACAAAAATATAGTATTTGTCCTGTATATAATAACGAAGGACCGGATTCTGGTGAATCGGTGTTTACTTGTGTGACGGCTTCTGGGACGCCCATTCCTGAACTTAAATTTGTTCTTGTGGCGATGTATATATCATTACTTCCTCCTACGGGTCTCCGGGCAAAGTAAAAAGAATAATTATCTCTGGCAATATATGGAGTTAAGTCCGGGTCAGTAGAAGTCAGATTACTTACCACTGTGGGTGCCGAGAAAGGTTCTGAGACATTGTTTCTTGTTGCCACATAAATATCAATGTCACCCTGCTTGTCTCGATTTGATGAAAAATATAATTTCAATCCGTCTTCTGAGATGCAAGGCATACTTTCTCCGCGACTTGTATTGACTTCAGTAAGCGGTTTAGCATTGTCGAACTGTGTATATTTGCTTGTTCTTGTGGCGTAATAAATGTCACTCTTATTCCAATCAGTGCCATCTGTTGTTCTTGCAAAATATAGTGTCAAACCATTAGATGATATGGATGGGCAATTTTCTTCCGCATCAGTATTAACAGGAGAAGATGGTGAAGAAAGAGCAGGTAATTTCATCACAGCGGTAAAAGAGTCTTTAATATCTACTCTTGTTGCTATCCAGATATCCCTGTTTCCATCACGATTTGTCGTGAAATAGATGGTCAGCCCATCCGAAGAGATGCAAGGATACAAATCGTCTTTATCAGAATTTAGCTCTGCAAGATTTGAGGGTAAATAATAGGGGAGATAAGCTTCTGGTGTTTGTTTTGTTTCAGGAAATGATTTTTGATTTATTTTAGTATTATTTATTGGTATGCCATCTTGATCAAATAAGACCTCTGCGCTTAGATGGTAGTAAAGAAAAAATAAGATAATAAAGATAAAAATAGTTTTAAGATAATTGATGAATTTATGTGAATTATTCATACTAAAACCGTTTTTGTTTTTCATAAATTTTCTTCATTACATCAAATGTTATCTGAGAAAAGTTATCAACAATTAAATCAGCCTCTTTTAATTTATCTGCTTTGAATGTATTGGTGATTGCAATGCATTTCATCTTCGCATTTTTTGCCGCTTTAACTCCATTAATAGAATCCTCAATAACAAGACAATCACTCGGCTCTACGCCCAATCTCTGAGCCGCTTTCAGGAATATTGCAGGATCAGGTTTACTCTTATCAAAATCTTCTCCGCTTAATACGTCTTTGAACAAATCTGACAGGGCAGTCTTTTCGAGATTGTATTGAATCTTTTTTCTATTGCCTGATGAGGCAACAATATATTTGATACTTTTTTCATTAAGCATCTTGATAAAGTCTCTGACTTTTGGAAATGGATGAATCCCGTTCTCATTCACATTATTCTGATAAAACTCTACCTTCTTTTTTGCATACAAGTCGAAGTCAATTTTTTTATTATATTTTTTCTCCATAGACTCTATAATGTTTTTGTCTGATAGTCCGCAGGAATGAGCTATGTCTTCCTCGTCAATAGTTATCCCGCATAGACTCAAGGCTTTTCCGAAGGCATCAAGTGATAATTGTTCACTATCAACTATGACTCCATCCATATCAAAGATTACTGCTTTAAACATACTATTCCTTACTATATAATTTATTTTAGATACGAAATAACTATTGATAAAATGTCTTTAATTCAATTAATTTTTACATAAAAAATAATTATTCTAAAAATCGATAAGAAAAATGCCGTCAAGATGTCGGTGCTATTAGTTGTAGTTATAAAAATAAATTTTTTCAGGAGAGGCTTATGATTCAAGTTGGGATTCTGGGAGCAAGAGGGTATACCGGAGGTGAACTCATCAGGTTATTACTTAATCATCGTGAAGTTGAAATCACTTATCTTGGAAGTAGTGAGGAAACGGGTGAATCTATTATCAATTATTTTCCGGAATTAAGAAATAGGATAAACCTGAAGCTGGAAAAAATAGATTTGAATGAAATTAATAGACGCACAGATTTTGTATTTCTGGCGCTTCCACACAAAGTATCGCAGGAATATGCTCCAGAACTGATAAAGAAGGGGAAGAAAATTGTTGATTTGAGTGCCGATTTTAGATTCAGGAATATTGAGACATACGAAAAATATTATGGAATTACTCATATTGCAAAAGAATTAAATAAGAAAGTGCCTTATGGTCTTCCTGAATTGTTTAAGGATGAAATTGTCGAGGCAGTAATGGTTGCGAATCCGGGTTGTTACACAACTGCCGGGATATTGAGTTTTGCCCCATTGATGAAGTGCAATTTTGTTGACAAACAGAGCATCATAATCGATGCGAAGTCTGGGGTAAGTGGTGCTGGTAGAAAATATATTCGTGATTATCATTTCGTTGAATGCAATGAGTCCGTTAAAGCATATTCAATACCTGTTCATAGGCATAGACCGGAAATTGAGGAAAATCTTTCTGTCCTGGCTAATGAAAATATCAGAATTTCATTTATTCCTCATCTTGTTCCGATGAATAGAGGGATTCTTAGCACAGGATATATTAATCTCACAGATGAAATATCAATCAATGAAGTTTATAAAATCTACAAGGACTTTTATAGAGATGCGAAATTCTTAAGGGTCTTGCCAATCGGAGAATTTCCAACAACGAGTGGAGTCTCGTATACCAATTTCTGCGACATCGGTATTGCAGTTGATAAATTTGATAATCCAACAAAACAGAGTTCTAAAAATATTTTGGGAAGAATTATTATCATATCAGCCATTGATAATTTAATCAAGGGTGCCTCAGGTCAGGCAATACAAAATATGAACTTGATGTGCGGGTTTAATGAAACAGAAGGGTTGCTGTAATGCGAGATTTATCTCGCATAAACAATCACGACATAATAATTTTTTAAAAAGTCCTTTTCAAAAATAAAATGTAGGGGCGAGGTTTCCTCGCCTGTATAGAAGGGTGGGGTGACCCCATCCCTACAACATGGTTTGTGGACAATAATTTTTGAAAATTTATAATGTCGTGTTACACGGAAGGACTTCTATGAAATGAAAGTTGCAAAAGAAGCTTATGCTTTGATTATTCCAACTATCTTGATTATAATTGTGTTTTCTCTGTTAAAGATTGTTGTTGTATCTATCATCGTGTTTATTTTTCTTTGTTTCACTATTTATTTTTTTAGAGACCCTGAACGCAAATTTTCTGATGAGCAAGGGTCCATCATCTCTCCCGCAGATGGCAAGATTGTTACGCTTGACGAGGTGGATGCTCCTGATAACCCCCTCCCTAACCCTCCCCCATCAAGCGGGGGAGGGAAGGGTGGGGGAAAAAAGATGAAACGAGTCGGGATATTTATGTCAATCTTTGATGTCCATATCAATCGTTCCCCTTTTCAGGGGACAATTAATTTTTTGAAATATAATAAAGGGAAATTTTTAAATGCGTTGAATGATAAATCTTCAGAAAAGAATGAAAATAATATTATAGGAATTGATATTGGTGGTGAGACAATATTTGTGAAACAGATTGCTGGCATTATTGCACGGAGAATTGTTTGCAGAGTTAAGATTGGTGATAAAATTCAGAAGGGTGAAAGGTTGGGGATGATAAAATTCGGTTCAAGAGTTGAAGTTTATCTTCCAATCAATGCAAGAATCGTTATAAAATCGGATAATAATGTGAAAGCAGGTGAAACAGTAATAGGCTATATATCATAAAATATTTATCACCCTGAAATACTGCAATTTGTCATCCCCACGTGAGATAGAATGGAATAAGTATCTACATAAATTGATTAAAAATCTGGATTCCTGCTTACGCAGGAATGACACATTGGTCAGCTTTTTATGGATTTCCGAAATCAGTTGTAGGGGACGCATATATGCGTCCCTTACATTTTAAAATAAGTCTTATATTGGTTGTATCCAGCCATTCTTAAGTCCTGCTTTTTTGAATGATTTAACTGCAAATTGATATTCTTTTTTTGTTATCTTCCTATTCACCGGAATAATATCCGCTGCTTTGTTTGCAGGGAAATACTGACTCATCAAACTTATGTAAACGTCTTGTGAGATGTTATTTGCTATAAATTGAAGCACCTTTTCTGTCTCGGAAATATTTTCGGGCAAAACAAGATGTCTGATTATCATACCTTTTATAGCAATCCCATTTTCATCACATTCAAGATTGCCAACCTGTCTGAACATCTCTTTAAGTGCTTCTTGATTGTATTTTACATAATCTAACGCGTTAGAATATTTCTTCGCCATTTCTTCACTGAAATATTTTGCATCAGGAAGATAAATATCGATAACGTCCTGGAGTAATTTCAATGTTTCAACTCTTTCATATCCGCTTGAATTATGAACGAGTGGAAGTCTGAATCCTTTTTCAATGGCTATCTTGAGGGAAGCTAAGATTTGTGGAATGAAATGTGTCGATGTAACAAAATTAATATTATGAGCTTTTTTATCTTGAAGCCATAGATACATATCAGCAAGTTCTTCGGGGGTTACTTCTTTTCCGGTGCCGAGTTGACTGATAGGATAATTCTGACAGAATACGCATTGCATCGTGCAGTGCGCAAAAAAGATTGTGCCTGAACCATTCTTACCAGAAATCGGTGGCTCTTCACCGTTGTGAATATTGTAACTTGCTACGATTGGATTCAAGCCTGATTGACAAAAGCCCAGTTCGCCTTTTGTTCGGTTGATGCCACAAGCTCTTGGACACAAATGACAGTTTTCTAAAATCTTATAAGCCGAATTGATGCGTTTATTCAATTCACCTGATTCGAATATTTTTATATATGAGGGGAAATTTGTTTTCATAATTATGACAAAAGATTTATCTCATTTTTCACTAATAATGTTAAAAAAATTTATCGGCAATATTACTCAAAAATAATTATGTTAAATGCAATGAAAATTATCTAACGCTTATTAAATTGAGGATTATTTAAGAATAAAAATATCTTTTTTATATTAAAAAACTTTTAGTTATTTTACAAGGGTATATCAAATCAACAAAAATAATTGGTTATATAGTATGAGAAGCATTTTCAAATACAATATTTTGTATAAAATCCCCCTTTTATATGTGAAAAAATAGCCTCGGGTTAGTCAAGAATTAATAGTTAGTTATATTTTTTGAAGTGATTTTGTAATTGATTGATAATAAGGGACTTATATTATTAAAAAAAATGAATTTTTTTTCATTTTTGTTGCTGATTTTTGTTGACAAGCTCTCAGACAAAATGAGATAATACAATGATTAAAAAATCATCATAAAAAATTAAGAAAAGGTGCTGAGAAATTGGGTGCAAGAGAAATAATTTCAAATCATTATACTGCTGAAGACATTGATGTATTAGAAGGTCTTGAACCTGTTCGAAAACGTCCCGGGATGTATATAGGGGATACAGGTTCAAGTGGTCTTCATCATCTTGTTTATGAGGTTGTTGATAATAGCATCGACGAGGCATTGGCAGGTCATTGTAAAAATATCCATGTTATTCTCCATATTGATGGTGGTGTAACTGTAATAGATGATGGTAGAGGAATTCCGACAGACAATCATCCGATATACAAAGATTTATCTGCCGTTGAGATTGTTATGACGAAATTGCATGCTGGTGGAAAATTCAGAAAAGGTTCTTATAAAGTTTCAGGTGGTTTGCATGGCGTCGGGGTTTCCGTTGTTAATGCGCTTTCAAGATATTTTGAAGTGGAAGTTAAGCAGAACGAAAAGGTCTTTCAACAGAAATATGAGTTTGGAAAACCGATTACTCCTTTGAAGCTTATTGGTAAAACTTCGAAGACCGGGACAAGGGTAAAATTTTATCCAGATAATAAGATATTTGAGACGACGGAATTTTCATTTGAAATTTTATCGAATAGGCTTCGCGAACTCGCCTTCTTGAATAGCGGTGTGAGAATCATAATTGAAGATGAAAAACTTGGTAAATCACATAAATTCCAATTCAAAGGTGGTATCGTTGAATTCGTAACATTCCTGAATCAAAATAAAACTGTGATTCATCAATCTCCAATTTATATTTCAAAATCAAGAACGATACAGAAAGAGGATGGGTCTGAGAATACTTATGAGGTCGAAGTCGCTATTCAATATAATGATACTTATCGTGAAAATGTATTCTCCTTTGCTAACAGCGTAAATACAGTTGACGGTGGAACGCATCTAAGCGGATTCAGGACAGCTTTAACGCGTGTTACAAATAATTATATAAAGAAGAGTGATTTATCCAAGAAATTTTCTGAAAGTCTTACCGGGGATGATATGAAAGAAGGACTCACTGCAGTGATAAGTATAAAGTTGCCTGAGCCTCAATTTGAAGGTCAGACAAAAGGAAAATTAAGGAACAGTGAAGTTGAAGGAATTGTCAATTCAGTTATTAATGATGGATTGGCTACATTTTTTGAAGAGAATCCAACTGTTGCGAAACAGATAATTCTTAAGGCGATAAATGCGGCGCAAGCTCGTGAAGCGGCGAGGAAGGCTCGTGCTTTAGCAAGAAGAAAAGGTGCATTTGATGCAGGTGTCTTACCCGGTAAATTAGCTGACTGCACAGAAAAGGACCCGGCATTGAGTGAACTATTTCTTGTTGAGGGAGATTCTGCTGGTGGTTCTGCGAAACAAGGTCGTGATAGGCACTTCCAGGCAATTTTGCCTTTAAGAGGTAAAGTCATCAATGTTGAAAAAGCAAGAATCGATAAAGTTCTTGCCAACGAAGAAATCAAAACGATCATCACAGCTTTTGGAACGGGAATAGAGGATGAATTCGATGTCAGTAAAGCACGTTATCAAAAACTAATTATTATGACAGATGCTGATGTTGATGGAGCGCATATCAGAACACTTCTTCTGACATTTCTTTTCAGACAGATGCAACCACTCATTGAGAGAGGATATGTCTATATCGCTCAACCCCCTCTTTACAAATTGAAGAAAGGGAAAATCGAACAGTATATTGATACGGAAGATAATATGAATGAATTTCTGATTGATTTTGGAATAAAATCAGTTAAATGTTACGTGGCGAAAAATGGTAAGTTTGTTGAACTTTCTGAAGATCAACTAAAAAGATTAATCAAACATCTCATCGATTTAGAAAAACTTTCTCACACGATTACAAGAAAAGGTATTTCTTTACAGGAATACATATCCCAGATAAAACCCGACACGAATGAGCTTCCCAGATATTTGATTATTAAGAATGGTGAAAAGACATTCCTATACGATGAAGATGAGTTGCAAAAATTCGAGGAGAAAGAGAAAGAACTTGAGTTAGAAGTAGAAATTGAGGAGAAGGAAAATGGTGGTGCGGACGTTGATGATTATATAGAGGATGAATCTTTTTTATTTGATGAAGAGGAATCTAAAACAGCAAAGAAATTTAAAAAGGAGGTTGAGAAAGAAAAACCTGTAGCTGAAGAATCCAAAGAAGAAAGGCAGATTAATCTTCTTGAGTTTACAGAATCTGATGAAATTTCTAAAATCCTTACGGGCATTAATAAATTCAACATTGATGTGACAAAATATAGACTTTCACGAATTGATATTAATGACAAACCCATTATGAAGGTTGATGATAGTAAAAAAGAGCAATTAATTTTTTCGCTTGTTGATTTTCTAAACTCCATAAAAGAGATAGGGAAAAGAGGCGTTACAATTCAGAGATACAAAGGTCTTGGGGAGATGAATCATCAGCAGTTGTGGGAAACGACGATGAATCCGAAGACGAGGAAATTGATTCAGGTAAAATTGGAAGACCTGGCAGAGGCAGAAAATATCTTTACAGTACTTATGGGTGACCAGGTTGAACCGAGAAGAAAGTTTATCCAGAAACACGCACCAGAAGTAAGGAATCTGGATATATAAATTTAAAACGGACAACCAACCAATTATATTATTGGGATTGGGGGTTGGAGGTTGGGGATTGGTTTTTTAAGTTAATTTTAAATTATCAGTTTTACATTTTAAATTTTTTTACCAATTCTGTTCGTCCTGTCAAAATTTTTTTAGGAGCTTAAAAGAATGCATGATCAAAGAGAGAGAATAGTCTCGATAGACATAGAAGACGAAATGAAAAACTCCTACCTTGATTATGCGATGAGTGTAATCATAGGTCGGGCATTACCGGATGTTCGAGATGGTTTAAAGCCTGTTCATAGACGCATCATCTACACAATGAATGGTCTCGGAGTTCAATATGGCAAGCCGTTTAAAAAATGTGCGAGAATCGTTGGTGAGTGTATGGGTAAATATCATCCTCACGGCGATACGGCTATTTATGATACGCTCGTGAGAATGGCACAAGATTTTTCGCAGAGGTATACCCTTGTTGATGGTCAGGGAAATTTCGGTTCCATAGATGGTGATCCTCCTGCTGCGTATCGATATACAGAAGCGAGGATGAGTAAAATTGCTGGCGAACTTTTAACAGATATTGATAAAGAAACTGTTGATTTTGTCCCAAACTTTGATGGTGAGGAGATGGAACCTACAGTCCTTCCTGCTGCAATACCCAATCTTCTTATTAATGGCTCATCAGGTATAGCAGTTGGTATGGCGACAAACATTCCTCCCCATAACATCTCGGAGACGGTTGATGCCGTCATTGCTTATGTAGATAATCCGGATATTACGGTCGCAGAGTTAATGAAGTTTATACCTGGACCCGATTTTCCCACAGGTTCATTCATTTGTGGAATATCAGGAATAAGACAAGCTTATGAAACGGGCAGAGGAAAAATTGTTTTACGCGCAAAGGCTTATGTTGAACAACAGAAGAACGGAAAAGAAGCTATTATAGTTACTGAAATTCCTTATATGGTATTGAAACAAAGGTTAATTGAGCAAATAGCAGAACTCGTCAGAGATAAAAAGATTGAAGGAATTACTGATTTGCGTGATGAATCCGATAGGGAAGGTATGCGAATCTACATAGAATTGCGTCGTGGAGAAAATACTAATATTGTGTTGAATCAGCTTTATAAACATACAAAGATGCAAACATCTTTCGGGATTATTATGTTGGCTATTGTAGACGGCAGACCGCGTTATTTGCCACTTCTTAAGATTATTCATTATTATGTGGAACACCGAAAAGATGTTGTGATTAGAAGAAGCCGATATGAATTGGAAAAGGCAGAGCATAGAGCTCATATTGTTGAAGGCTTAAGAATCGCTATAGATAATATTGATGCCATAATTAAAATCATTCGAAAATCTAAGGATGTTGATGAAGCTCGTGTAACACTGATGGAGAGATTCAAGCTTTCTATTGACCAGGCGAATGCTATTCTTGATATGCGTCTGCAGAGATTAACTGCTCTTGAGACTGAAAAATTAGTTGAGGAATACAAAGAGCTTATTAAGAAAATTGAATATTTCAGGGCTGTTCTAAGAAATCCTAAAATGGTGCTTAAGATTATCAAAGATGAACTTAAAGAAGTGAAAAAGAATTATGCGGATCCAAGAAAGACGGAAATCGTTGCGGAAGCAGAAGAGCTTGATATTGAGGATTTGATTGCTGAAGAGAATATGGTTATTACAGTTTCTCATCAGGGATATATTAAGCGCATACCGACAAGTACGTATAGAAAGCAGAGAAGAGGGGGTAAGGGCATTACAGGAATGAGCACAAAGGAAGAGGATTGGGTCGAACATCTCTTTATTGGCACAACGCATAATTATATTCTTTTCTTCACAAATAAAGGCAAAGTTTATCGACTTAAAGTGTATGATATTCCACAAGGGAATAGATATTCTAAGGGCAAGGCGATAATAAACCTTCTGCCTGTTGAAACAGGTGAGTTAGTTACGGCAATGATTCCTATTGCGAACTATGATGATAAGCACTTCATATTTATGGCGACAAGGATGGGGACAGTCAAAAAGGTTAATTTAATGGAATTTGAGAATATGCAGAAGAAGGGAAAGATAGCCATATTATTGGATGAAGGAGATTTGTTAGAGTGTGTTTCATTGACGAATGGGCAGAATGAGATATTTATGGCATCTAAAAGCGGTATGGCAACCCGATTCCACGAATCCGATGTTAGATCAGTCGGCAGAGCTACACGTGGCGTAATCGGAATGGATTTAGAAAAAGGGGATGAAATAGTCGGAATGGAGATTTTTAGAGAAGGTGCGAGTATCCTTACCGTTTGTGAAAATGGTTATGGTAAAAAGACACCTGTTGAAGAATATAGACTCATTCATCGTGGTGGTAAGGGTGTGATAAATATAAGAACAACTGAACGGAATGGGCAAGTTATAAGTATCAAGGAAGTGATGGAAGATGATGAATTAATTCTAATGACACAGCACGGAATGGTTATCAGATTGACTATATCCACTCTCAGAGATTTGAGTAGAGCCACGCAAGGTGTGAGACTTATTAAACTCGAAGAAGGCGATAAACTCACAGGCGTAGCGCGTGTCTGCGAAGAGGAAGAGGAAGAACAAGAAGAAATAACACAAGAAACAGCTATAAAGGATGAAGAAGAAGCAAAAACCAAAACCGAAGAAACCAAAGGGGAAGAATAAATCCTAATTGTCTCAAGGTTAAAAAACAATTGCTTGACAATCTCAATCTATGTCTATTTTAATAGACACAAATCTAATTAATTAGACATATTTAATAATACTATGAATCCTACATTGAAAGACATTCTATATTCTACCAACAACCAAAAAATTCTTCATTATCTACTCGAACATATTGAGGAAGAGTATTATGACCGACAAATATCAAGACTTACAGGTATAAGCCGAGCAGGAACAAACTTCGCCCTTAGAGAATTAGTTAAGGCAGACTTATTGCAGAGAAATAAAAAGGGGAAAATGGTTTTTTACAAATTAGAACAAAAAAATACATTTATAAAATATCTTAAGATTATACAGAATATAACCACTCTCCAACCTTTGATTGAAAAGCTTATTCCCTCCTCTATTCGTATCATTTTATATGGCAGTGCATCTAAGGGTGAGAATAGAGATAAAAGCGATTTTGATATTTTTATATTGTCAAGATATCCAAAAGAAACAAAGAAGACAATTTTTGAAAGCACTTTAAGAAACAGAATTCAATGTATTATTAATACCCTTAATGAATTTATTATCTTGAAAAGAAAGAATAAATTATTCTGTAAAGAGATTGAAGATGGAATTGTTCTATGGGAAGAAAAGAAAATTTAGAGTTTAAAGAAGCTCTTCAAAAAAGAAGAATTCTACCCTTTTTAAAAGGCAGAGAGTTAGCGACTAAAGAACTAATAGCGGCAAAAGATGATTTGAAAGAAGCCCTTGATAGGTTTAATAATAAAAAATATAAATATGCAACTATTACAGCATATTATTCCACATTTCATTCAGCCAGAGCTCTTTTATATCACAAGGAATATCGGGAGAAAAGTCACTATTTTTTGATAGTAGCCCTTCAATCATTATATGTTGACCAAGGACTTCTCGAACAAAGGTTAGTAAGAGACTTACATAATGCAATGATTTTACGTGAAGAAGCGGATTACCATGGTGAATTCTCGAAAGAAGGAGCAGAATCTGTATTGGAATTATCTAAAGAATTTTTACAAATCAGCGAGAAAATTTTGAAGAAAAAAAGTTTGTGATAAGTTAACATCTCAAATTTGGAAATAGGTTGCGAAATTAAAAAACCAGCAATCCAAATCGCCAGGGTTCGTAGGGAACATTTTCCATTTTTGACCAGTCACTTTGAACTCGCTCAGGTTTCTGATTATGTCTTCTTATATTAAATCCCCAGATTGTGCCTGATGCGGGTATATTCAATCCGAATTCTTTGAACGGGATTTTGAATTCTGCTGACCAGAATCCTTTTCCCACATAGGTTTTAACTGTGTATCCACCTTCATATAATCCCTTTGCAGGACTGCTTGTGAAGGTTGTTCCCACAGAATTTGTCATCATTCTGAAAAAAGAACTCTGGTCGTGATAGACATCAAAGAATAATTCAAAATCGTCATCTCCCCAGAGGTATTTTATCGGACCTTTTGCACCAGCTATAAGATTTGCGGAATCTTCATCAGCTCCTCTTATTCCGACATATAAATTTTTATCGTCATATAGAATATAAGCGAAAGTCTGATATTGAGCTTGTGTTCCTTTCTTGTCAGTTTCGAAATCAGTAATGACTTTTGCATCGTTCCAGACCTTGTCATTTAACTTTCCATCGATTCGAGGTGATTTTTTTGTGAAGGTTGCCTGAGCCTTTTGGGGAATAAAAAGAGAATATTTTGCTTTAAGGGAAATTTCTTTTCCTTTTGTAGTTTTGTAAGGGCTTGAAATTGTGCAGTAGGGCAAATCTTTTTCAGAATATTTGCCTTTTTTCACTTTGAATTTTGTGGCAACATTGGTTGATTGTTTAGGAGCTAATTTTATTGTTTGTTTAAGAGGTTCAAGGTTAAAGGTTTCAAGGGGAACAGTCCACAAGATGTCAAATATTCTTGCTTCATTAGTGCTATTGTATAATGGGAATGAAAAATCAAACTCCGTGTCTTTTTCTAACAAATCAGGCAAGGATGCCTGATTTACTAATATCTGGAAACCTCTATCTGTGAGCAGGTAAGAAGGATAATGTTTTCTTTCATCGTCAGAAACAAAATCAGCAGGGAGAACACTACCTGCTTTTATTAATGCTGTTGTAACATTTTTATCCTGGACTGAGATTACAAGAAAATGGTAGAATAAGCCTAATTCTTCTTGATACGCAGGGACAATTCCTGCGGCGTTTGTGATAATATAGTCAATTCCATCTTTTTGATAATGAGTATAACAATGATAATGACCACCGATGACAGTTCTAACTGGATATTTCGTCAGAATCGGATGAATTTTTTCCCAGGCTAAAATGCCTTCATCTTTTTCTTTTTCTTCACTTGTTTTATCTTTTGCGGGACGCATATATGCGTTCCCTACATGTGCTTGTGCCTCCTCTTTATCTTTTGCTTCAATAAAGATTGCTCTATGTAGAAAAATAAGAATATTGTCTGCGTTTTTATGTTCTTCTAAATCTTTCTTAAGCCAACTTATCTGTTCATCATCAATTGTATTATACTGTATTTTGTAATCGGTATCGAGGACAATAAAATGATTATTTTCATAATCCCAGGAATAATAATATTTATCTTTCCCCCAGATTTCTCCGAAGACTTCTTCTGATTCCGGTGTACTGACATCGTGATTGCCAGCAACAGGATAATAAGGCATTGTAAGTGGACTTATTTGTTTGCGGAATTTTGCCCATTCACCGCGCAATTCTTCTTTGTCGTAGCTCATTCCGTGAATCAAATCCCCTACCTGAACCACAAAGGCAGGTTTGAGCAATTCTACTTCTTTTGTCATATTTTCAAAAATGTCAGTGTTGTTAAATTGGCTATCACCGAGAACAATAAATTTGAAATCGGAAGGGAATGATAGTGTTGATATGAGAAGGAATGTGATAAGGACAAGACAAATTTTGATGAGTTTCATTTTTCTCTCTCCATTCTTTGGAGTGCGAAAGCTTGCTTTCGCTTTTATATGCAGAAACTTGTTTCTGCTGTAGGGGACGCATATATGCGTCCCCTACAAATAAGCGAGACCAAGGTCTCGCAATCTAAAGCGGTAGCAAGCTACCGCACTCCACATAAAATTTAACAATACTTCTTGAAAATTTATTATGCGTTCCCTACATTTCTAATTGTTATGAGTTATAGAGAATCTTTACCCAATTTTGTTTTAAGTTTTTTCAATTTTGATTTCCAGTCATCCACTTCTTTCTCGGATATTTCGGTTTCGCAATGGCACTTCTCTATGTTCAGATTGGTACCACATTTAGGACATAAACCCAAGCAATCATCTTTACATTTTGGATTCATAGGTATATTTAGAATAATGGTTTCTCTAATTTCTTCACTTGGATTGATGAATTCATCATCGAAATATGATAGATCCAGGTCTTCTTTTGTTAATTCAATTTCCATTTCGTCTTGTTTCGGCTTGGGGCTATAAATAATATCAAACGGTATATCGATTTCGTAATCAAATTCACTCAGGCATTTTACACAAGTTAGCCTTACAGATGTTTTCAGGTTGCCATCAGTAAGAATCATAGAGCCAGCCTTTTTAAATTTTATATGACCTGATATTTTTTCTAAAAATTTAATTTCGTCATCTTTTGAAAAAATCTCTGATTGAAACGCATCTTCCACAAAATCAAGGATAACGTCACCCTCAAGCAAATCCTTCAAATCAATTTTCAAATTATCGTTCATAGTTTACTTCTTCTTTCTTTTCAAATATCTTTGCAAGATAGACAGAGAATTCATATAGTAATAGTAGTGGCACTGCCATAACAAGCATAGAAAAAATATCTGGTCCAGGTGTGAAAATAGCTGAAGCTATGAGCAATAATACTATTGCATATTTCCTGTAATTTCTCATCATTTTGCTGTTTATTATTCCAATCCTTGCAAGGACAACGACGACAATAGGTAATTCAAACACAATTCCAAAAGATAACATCATATTCAATGTGAAGGTTATATAATCATTCACATTCACAAGAACGGTTATATCTTGAAAGGCAAAGTTCAATAAAAAATCTATTGTAAAACTCATAATATAATAAGCGAAAAGGACACCGATGGGAAAAAGAAGGAGTGCTATCAGTAAAATGGGTTTTATTGCCTTCCTCTCTTTCATTGTCAATCCGGGTGAAATGAACAGCCAGCTTTGCCACAATAGTATCGGGATTGCAAATATGATTCCCAGAATAAATGCCGCCTTGAATTTTAACATAAATTTGTCAGTCAGTTTGAATGCGTACAGGTTTTTTGTATTACCTTGAGGAAATCGTAAGGTTTCATTATCCGGGAAAACAAATTCAATTCCTTTAAAATTATTTTTATTCTGTTTTATTTTTTCCCAATCGTCGGACAATCTCAAAGATTTATCCTTATCCACAATTATCCGCAGGATATTTTCAGATGGGGGAGGCTTGATTGAAACTGAGTCTATGGGTTTTTTTAGAAAAGTAATGGCGCTATCGGCAAAAAAGTAACCGAATATGGTTGTAATAACAACTGTGATTAAGGAGATAATTATGCGGAGGCGTAATTCTTCAAGATGCTCGATAAATGTGAGTTTTTTATCATCATTAGCCATCTTTATCCTGTGATTCTTTTTTCTCGGAACTCGGAGATACTATCTTTTTCTCTTCCTCTTTTTTCATTTTTTCTAATCTTGCGGAATCCGCTTCTTCATCATCATCCATAACATCCTGAGAGATTCCCTTAGTCGCATCTTTAAATTCTTTTATACCGCGTCCCATTGCTCTGGCAAGCTTTGGTAAGTTTTTCGGTCCGAAAATTATTAGGACAACAACAAGAATAATAATTAACTCGCCAAAACCTGGAGTCCACACTGCTAAATTTATCATTTAAATCTCCTCCATATTTCATTTAATGTAACGCGAGATTTATCTCGCACATCATTGCGACATAAATGTCGCATTACTTAATCATTAATATAAAGCTATCATAATATATTTTTTTATGTCAACAGCGTTTTGAAAGTTTTGTTGGGCTGTGTCATTCCAACGAAAGTGGGAATCCAGGTGTTTTTTTAACAAATTTAATTCTGGATTCCCGTTGGAATTTACCCCGTACTTGATACGGGGCGGGAATGACACGTTAGTTAGTTTCTCAGAAATCTCTAACCTCAAATCCTCGAATCTTCACTTCTTGTATCTCTTCTTCAAAAGACTGTTTAAACAATTCCGGATGTTCTTTAAGAAGAGTTATCAATGGTGAGTCATTTTCTCTATAAAGAATTAACCAAAGTCTTTTTTTGCCTTGAGCGAATGCTTTAACCTTTTCTAATAGTTTTTCTTTATCTAATAAATCTTTAGAAATACCTGTTCGAATCATTCCCTCAGCGTTATAAAATGAGAATGAATAACTAAGCGCCCCATCACTACAATAGACTACACCATCATTTACGCTGTAATTCTCATTCAAAAATTTAATTCCCTCTCTGACTCCCACTCCCTTCCAGGTAAATTGCAGAAATAAAATAACCAAAAAGGTGGCGAGGAATAAATATCGTGCCAGATTCATTATAAAATACTTTCTCCACTTAACACAACCTATTGCCATAATAATGACAATAGGTGCAAGCATAGGAATATAATATCTTGTCGGTCCAATCTTGTTATAAGACAAAACTGCCATTAACTGCATTATTAAGACGGATATTCCTACCCAGTAGAAAGAATATCTTAATATTGAGATTTCTAAAAAACTGCTATTTGTAGGGAACGCACATTGTGCGTTCCGTTTTCTGAATGTATTTCTGTGTTCACTACATTTCGATGATAGTTCAGGATGTATATCCTGTACAATTATGGAATGTACTTTTTTTAATTTTTTATAGTAGACAATTGAGCTTATAAGAAAAAATAGGAAAAAGAAAACAGTTAGCCAATTAAAAATATCATGGAGAAGTTCAGGACTTTTAAAAAAAGGTTGTGGGTCACCCATAGCGATGTATGCCATTCTTTTTATAGCTTTGCCAGGTCCAATCAGTTTCAGATTTATCCCCGGATTATATTTCTCCTGCATAGAAGAATATGTTAGAAGCATCGGGGAAAGAATTAATAGAGGTAAAATAATGCCTAATGCGAGTTTTATCCACTGCTTACGATGGTAAATTAATAAGTATATGAAATGCACTGCAAGTTGTAAAATAAACACCATATGAAGGCTCATTCCAATTAAGATGGTTATAGAATAAGTTATTAAATTTGTGGGAGCGTATGTGGTGCGACATTTATGTCGCAATCCCCTCTCGAGAGGGGTTAGGGGTGTGTTTATGCGAGATAAATCTCGCTCCAGACTTTTTTCAATAAATAGCAAGAAAGTATATGAAGATAAAATAGTTATCAAAATAAGGATAGAATACATCCGAGCTTCTTGAGATGCCCAAAAAACAAATGGATGAAAGAAAAATAACAAGATAGCTACAGTAAAAGTATGAGTCTCTTTAAGAAATTTTTTACATAAAAGGAAGAATGCGAGAAAAGAAAGGGATGCAAATACTACGGATGGGAAACGCATCATTCCTTCTGAATAACCTACGACACTGCACCAATATTTTATGAATAAAAAATATAGGGGCAAATGACCCGCCTTAAACCTGTTTTCAACAAGCTCCTTTATGGGAAGTTTTGATGAACCATACGTGTGAAGTTCGTCTATCCAGAAACTGTGGCGGGT
>Ga0315274_10000588_pt1 | contig 56388 bp, 58 predicted proteins | sample YL17G02_20_MG_FD_203700 | JGI IMG/M metagenome (GOLD analysis project Ga0315274, IMG submission 203700) | Sediment microbial communities from Yellowstone Lake, YNP, Wyoming, USA - YL17G02_20 | ecosystem: Environmental > Aquatic > Freshwater > Lake > Sediment | place: USA: Wyoming | collected...
ATATGTCGGAACCATCCGCGTGTCAAGACGACACATGTCCTGTTACATGGGTACGAATAGGCACACAGGAACCGGTACCCGCGCGTCCTGCTCCCCACCGGCGCGATTTCGGGGGCGGGAACTCCAGTCTAACTGGGAGAGCGCCTGCTTTGCAAGCAGGAGGATGGCGGTTCGAATCCGCTCGCCTCCAGGACTGCGCAGACTGGCCGCTCTACGCCGCTCGATCCTTCTCTTCGGTCTTGAGACTCCCTTCGCTCGGGGAGGGAGGGATCTCGCGACTCGCGTTGGCTACTTCGCCCGGGCCGGCTTCTCTAGAGGGCGTCGTCGAGGCGGACGGGACAAGAGAGAGCTGCTCTCTCCTCGTCCGCCGAACGAGCCGGATCGTCCAGACGATCGAGGTGACGAGGGTCGCAAGCCACAGGGCGATCAGTCCGAGGACCTCCCCGGTTCGCGCTGGGGCGCCGGCGGGGATCCCGGCGGCGAGTCCGGCTGCCCCGAGAGCCGCGAAATCGTAGAGGCCGTGCAAGGTGACCGCGGCGGCGAGGCCCTTCCAGGTCTCGAGCTGCCCCCCTCGAGCGAAGCGAGACCGCGCGGCGAAGTACCCCAGGATTGCCCCTGCCGCCGCGTGCATCGGAACGGCGGTGACGCTGCGCAGGGCGGCGACGCCCAGCCCTCCTTGAGCCACGTAGAGGGCGTTCTCCAGGGCGGCAAACCCCAGGGCGGCCGTTGCCCCGTAGACGATCCCGTCCATGGGCTCATTGAAGCTCGCCTGCCTCATGCTGTAGCGGAGGATGACTGCGAGCTTCAGGAGTTCCTCGGGGATGGCGGCGAGGACGAACGCCTCGTAGAGCGCGCCCTGGAGGAGGGACAAGGACGCAGGGCGGAGAGCCTCCAAGGCGAGGTCGAGAAGCACGACAGGGATCGTCGCCAGGAGGCCGAGGAGGAAGGTCTTGACCAGAATCGATCGAGGCTCGCGGTGAGCGTCCCGCACGTAGAAGTAGCGCAAGAGGACGGCGACCGGCAGGACCGTGCACAGGACAGTCAAAGCGGTTCGAGTTCCCATCCGGCCTCCCTCCCCCGAGGGGCTCGTGGATCCCGCGGGGCGTTCCTACCTCCTCAGTCGCTCGAAGGCGGCGGCGACGTCGATCATGCCGTACCCGAACCGCGGGTCGCGCCCCGTTCCTCCCAGGTCGACGGCGCTTGCTTCCAGGGCGGCGATGGCCTCTGCCGGGCTCACCGGGGGAGCGAGGGAGAGGAGGAGGGCGAGGGCGCCGGCAACGTGGGGGGCGGCGAAGGACGTGCCTGAGCGCGTCCCGGAGGTGCCCCCGGGAAGGAGCGCCGTGATCCGGTCCCCTGGCGCGGCCAACAGGACCTCGGCCCCGTAGTTGCTGAACGGGGCGAACTGGCCCGTCTCGGTCGTTGCCGAAACGGCGAGAACCGAGGCGTACTTTCCGGGGTAGCTGACTTGAGGGGTGGCGTCATTTCCCGCGATGCCGACGACGATCACGCTCTTCTGGGCTGCTCGCCTGAGGGAGTCCTCCACGACCGTTGGTGGCTTGAAGCTCGCGTAGATGCTGAGGTTGATGATCTGAGCGCCGTTCTTCACGGCGTAGTCCACGGCCCGGGCGAGCTTCCCCCAATCGTTCGTGTAGAAGAGGTTCTTCGAGTCAAGAAAGCGCAGATCCATCAGGCGGACGCCCGGCGCGATCCCGACCGCGGCGTTTGGGCCTGGGCGCGCGGCGATGATCGACGCGGTGAACGTCCCGTGCCAATGGATCGGCGTGCCGGTAAGGGAGCTTGCGTCCTCGTCGCGGAAGTCCCAGCCGTTGACATCGTCGACGTAGCCGTTCCGGTCGTCGTCGATCCCGTTTCCCGGGATCTCATCCTTGTTGACCCACAGGTTGGCCGCGAGCTGGGGGATTCGGGTGTCGATCCCCGAGTCGATCACCGCGACCGTCACGGAGGGCGACCCGTGCGTGGTCTGCCAGGCGAGAGGGGCCCGGATCCGGGAGACACCCCAGTTGAGCGGCTCCTGGACGACGGTGTAGAGCCCCTCTCCTTCGAAGGTCTGCGGCGGCTCGAGAGGCAAGGTGATGGGGATGATGCGAAACGGGAGGGACGCCGAGACGAGGCCGGAGGGGCCGAGGTCGAGGGTCACCTGAAGCACGTAGATTCCCACTTTCTGGAACTCCCAGCGGCTCGCGGCGGTGACGCGGCGCGTCTCGCCGGAGGCCACGGTGAACGGCTCGACGATGATCGCGTTCAGGACGTTCTCTGCGCGGTCGGTCAGGGTGGCTCTCCCGCGGGCATTCTCGAGAGGGGAGGAACCGGCGTTCCGAAGGTCAAACGACACGCGGAAGGGGGAGAGGCCGTCGATCGTGAGCGCGCCGATCTCCGCCGACCGTGGCGCCGCGTCCTGGGGCCACGCGGGCGCTGAGGAGAGGAGAGCGAAGAGGACCAGCGGGAGGAGCCATCGGCGGCTCGGTGTCACGGTTCTTCCCTCACGGCGTTGCGCCGGAGAGGGAGGAGACGATGGCGTCCACGTCGAACGACTCCTCGGGCCCCCAGCCCCGGCTCGTGATGGCGATCCTGACGGGGAGATCTGCGCTCGTCGCGGTCAACCGAGCGGCGGCGACAGCCGCCCCTGCGGCCGGGGTCTCCGGGAGAAGGACCGCGAATCTCCCCTCCGCGACGCGGAAGACCGGATCGACGGTGCGGACGTTCCTCGTCAGGAAGGCGACGGTCGCGACGAGGTCCGTCTCCGGCGCGCCCGTCTCCCTGCCCCCGCCGCCCGGGACGTCCACGACGAGAAGAGACGTTGGGTGCTTGTAACGTCCTCCCTTCTTCAGCTCCTGGGTCAGGGCCTCCCGGAAGTGGGCGAGGTTGTAGGCACCCGTGAGTTCGTCCAGGACGACCATCCTCCGGAGCCTCTCCTCGCGGGAGCTGAGCGCCTTGACCATCAGGTTGAATGCCTCGATGCAGCGCACGAGCTCGTCCCGGACGGGGGTTCCAGGGCGGCGTGCCGGACCTGGCGAGACCAGGACACCGTAGTCTCTCTTCGTCACCGCGTTGGCCCCGGCCGCGAGGCGGGAGACGGGCCGCGTGACGACCCCGCGGACCACGAAGTAGAGGAGCGCCGCGAGGACGGCAAAGCCGCCGACGGACCCGGCGGCGACCCGCCCGGCGAGGCGCGACACGTGGAGGGCTTCCTCCTCGAGGGACATGTCGACGGACACGATCCCGGCGAGTTCGCCCTCGACGAAGAGGGGGTGGTCGGCGTGAAGGAGCCTCGTGTCCCCGCTCCTCGTCCTCCTCACCTCGACGGCGCGCAGCTCGACGAGCCGCTCCTGATCCCTTTCGCTCGCCGGCCGGCCGACGAGGGACGGGTCTGTGCTCGCCACGACGAGGAGACCCCGCGCGGTCATCCCGAGGATCGTGATCCCCACGATCGACTCGTTCCGCTTGAGAAGCGTGTCGATGTCTCGGCTCAGGTCCTCGGAATAGTAGAGGACGTACGCCTTCTCCTGGATCGACTTCGAGACGACCGCCGCCACGCTCTTCGCTCGCTGCTCGTAGATGGCGGCGAGGGTCGAGCGGAGGGAGACGAAGGCGAACGAGGCGAGGAGCGCGATCACGAGAAGGGTGATGAGGAGGACGGGGGCCATGAACTTCGCGGAGAGGGACGTCCGGTAGTAGAGACGTGCCCAGAGGGCGCTTGCGGCGCGGAGGGCGCGTCGGCGACGGGCCCCCTCGCCGGGGGTGTTCGTCCTTTCTTCTTCGGGACCCATGCTCAATCCTCCTTGACTCACCAGCGGATCACGCCTTCTCGGATCAGGAACTCCCTCGCCGCTTGCTCTGGCTCCTCCTGGAGGAGCCGGACGCGGGTCGCCATCGCGTGGAGGGCTTCTGTCGATAGGTGCGGAGTGAGGTCGGCGAGGGCCTGCCCGACCTCCGGGCTGCGGACGAGGACGGCGGGGTGGAGAAAGGGGGCGGAGCGGGAGACCGGGAGCGCCCCCCGATCGTCCTCGAGCAGGGTGAATCCGGTCAGGGAGAGCGTCTCCTCGACCTCCTCCACTAGGCCGGCCTGGACCGTCCCCAGTCGGAGGAGGGTCTCCGTCGCGCCCTGGCCGCCCGTCCAGGTCACCTCCCCCACGGCGAAGGGGAGGTTGTAGGTCGAGGTGAACGTGTCGACGGCCTCCGCGGGCAGGCTTCGGGGGGCGGCGAGCGAGAGGGGCATCTCCTTCCCTCTCAGCCACTCGGCGAGGGCGGAGACCGTCCTTGCGGGAAGGGTTGCCGCGAGGGCATTGGGGACGGCGAGCAGGAACCGGCCCGTCGAGGCGATCGCCGGGAGGACGACCGTCCCGGACGGAAGCGTCTCTCTCCTCTCTGGGTCGCCCCAGACGAGGTCGACGTCTCCCGCACGAAGGGCCGCCTCGACCTCTTCGACGCTTCCCAGGCCGACGAGGTCGGTGACCCGGATGCCACGGTCTGTGAGAACGAGCTGGACGAGCCGACCGAGGAGAACCTGCGGGAGGGTGTCCTGCGTCGCGAGCGTGACCCCTCTCTCCTTTGCGAGGGAAGGCACGATCACCCCTGCGGAGAACAGGCCGCCGGAGCGCGCGCCGCGGAAGACGTTCTCGCGGGCACGGACCGAGACGTCCGTTTGGTTCGAGATGTCGTAGGTCTTGCTCCCGCGGAAGACGTTCTGAGCGATGAGGAGCGAGGACTCGCTTCCCGGCTCGGCGGAGACGGACGTCGCCTCACCGGGGAGGAGGGGGATCTCCTCGCGCAGCGACGGCTCCATTCCGATCCCGATCTCGTTCCTGAGGAAGGTGTTCCCCTCGATGCGCGTCCCTGGGCCGGAGAGAACGAGGCGAAGGCCAGTTCCGTTCAGGGAGAGCTCGTTCTCGGTGAGGAGGTTCTGGGAGGAGGAGACGAGGAGGACCCCGATGGGGCTCTTCTCGACCTGGTTCGAGGAGAGGGCGTTCCCTCGCGAGTGATCCAGGAGGAGGAACCCGAAAGCATGGTTGCCGGTGAGCCTGTTGCGCGAAAGGTCGCTGCGTTCCGCGCCGAGGAGCGCGATCCCGGAGGCGTTCCTCTGCGCCCGGTTGTCGAGGACGAGGGCCCCCTCGCTGTGGGAGACGACGAGGCCGGCGACGAGGTTCCCGCTCACCTCGTTGTGCAGAAGCCGGCTGTTCTGGGACTCGGTCACCTCGAGGCCGATCCGGTTTTCGAGTGAGCGGTTGCCGAGACAGAGGAGGGCCTCGGTTTTCTCGGTCAGGATTCCGGTCCCGGCGCAGCGCGAGACCGCGTTCCAGGTGACCGCGTTCTCCCTCCCGCTTCGGACCGCGATCCCGGTCTCCCTCCCCCGTTCGACCCGGTTCTCCAGGACTCGGCTCTGGGACGAGTCCTGGACAAGGATCCCGGTCGAAGTTGGATCGAGGACCCGGTTCCCCTGCACCACCGTCCCCTCCGCCGCACGGAGGACGATGCCCGCCCCGCTACGGTCGATCTCGTTCCGGGAGATCACGGTCTCCGCGCTCTCCAGGATGGCGATGCCTCCCTCCACGCACCGCACGAGGCGAGAGCTTCGGACCTCGCTTCCGTCCGATCCTTCCTCCAGGGAGACCCCCATCCTGGCGTCGGTGACAGAGGAATCGATGAGCCGGCACGAGCGCGCTCCGGAGAAGAGGACGCCCAGAAGCCCCTCGCGGACGCTGACGCGCTCGACCACGCACCCGCTCGTCCCCTTCACGAGGAGGCCGGTCCCCGTCGCCTCGATCGTAAGGTCGCGCACCGTCACGTCGTCGGCCTGTACGGTGATCGCCGGGGCCTCGCCCGACCCGAGGACGACGGCCGTCCCCCCGCTGGATCCGAGGGTCACCCCAGGGGTGTGGATCGAGAGGGGGCCTTGGAACGGGCCTTCCTTTGCCTGCAAGAGGACACGCGTCCCTGGCAGAGCCTGGTCGAGAGCGGCCTGAGCCGAAGCAACCCCGGCGGGGACAAGGAGCGTTGGCTCCTGAGAGCGGCAGGAAGGAAGGAGGCCTCCGACGGCCAGGAGCAGGACGACAAGACCCGCCCCGCGGATCCCCTTCCCGGGCTTGGTGTCCCTCATGGTTCACTTATACCACGTCCTGCGAGAGGGGAGAAGGGGGACAGGAAGCGCGCCGAGACGGAGGAGTGGGCTTGCCCTTGATCAAGCCACCTCTCTCGGCTAGGATGAATGAACGTTCATTCAGGAGGCGGGCGCATGGGGTCTCAACCAGGGAAGGATGACCTGATCAGGGAGGCCGCGATTCGCGTCTTCTCGAGGAAGGGGTTCTACGAGGCGAAGATGGAAGAGGTCGCCCAGGAAGCCGGCGTCGCCGTGGGGACGATCTACAACTACTACGCAAGCAAGGAGGACCTCCTCCTGTCGATCTTCACGGAGGAGTTCGAGGACTGGGCTCGTTTCTACGAGGAGTTCCACTCGAGCGGACTCCCCGTCCAGGAGCGCATCCACCGGCTCCTCGACCGGCGCATCACTCAGCACAAGGAGCACAGCGATCTGGCCCTGGTTCTCCTGCGGGAGAGGTTCAGCCACGGGGGCGGGTTCCAGGAGCGGCTCCTCACGTTCTACCGCGGGATGATGGAGCGGATCGAGGGGTTCGTCGAGGAGGCCGTGGCGGAAGGATGGCTTCGCCCCTGCAATCCGCGGATCGTCGCGCACGCCCTGTTCGCCCTCGTCGAGGTCACGAGCGCTCTCCTGCTCGCCTACCCCGAGGAGGAGAGCGGGCGCTTCCTCAAAGCGGCCTCCCAGGAGTTGGGGGCCCTGATCTGGCAAGGACTGAGGAAGGAGGAGGGATGAGGCTCAAGGTCTGGGTGGCGGTCGGGGCGATCGCGCTCCTTGTCGCCGCAAACCTGGCGTTGGGGCAGGAGACCGCCTCCTCTTCAGGCACGCTGCGTCTCCTCCTCGTGGATGAGACGAAGACCTTCTCCTCGACGATGCGGGTCGGGGCTCTTGCCGGCGTGCTCAAGCGCTCGGGGCTGGTCGAGGTGACGCCGCTCCTGGTCGAGGTGGGGTCGAGCTACGACGACCCCCTCGTCGGGAAGGAGGGCGACCTCGCCGGTCCGTACGACGTGGTCGTCGTCATCCCGCGGGGAATTGACGATGGGACAGCGGACTGGATCTGGATCCTCGCCAACACACCCAGAGGGTCCTCTCCAGACTCCGCGCGGTTCGTCGCCGGGATCGACACCCTGTCCATGGTGATCGAACGGGTCTTCTCGGGGGTCGCGCGAGCGGTCGACGTCCGGGAGGACCTCTTCCCGGCCTTCCTCGCCGCCCTGTACGTCCAGGAGGGGATCCTCCGTTGAGGAAGGTGTTCGGCTGGATTGCCGACCATCCGGTCGTCACGGTCGCCCTCGTCCTGGTGGCAACAGCGGCGATCGCGTCCTTCATCCCACGCCTTGAGACCGAGACCGACTTCTCGACGTACATCGACCCGAACGACCCGGACGTCGTGGCGATGCGGCGCGCGGAGGCTCGCTACGGGAGCCAGTCCCTCCTGATGGTCACGCTGGAGAACGAGAGCGGGATCTTCGATGAGACGACCCTCGCCCGGATCGATCGCATAGGGAAGGCGTTTGCGGAGATCCCCGGCGTGGAGGAGGTGACGACCCCGCTCAACGGGCAGGTGATCACCGGGACGGCGACCTCGATCCTGATCGGCCCCGCCGCACCTCAAGGGCGAGTCCCTGCGACCGCGGAGGAGATAGCGGCCTTCCGCGAGCGCGCCTTGGGGAGCGCCACCGTCCGCGACTACCTCGTTGCCTCGGACGGGAAGGCGGCGGTGATCTCGATTGGCCTTCGATCGAGCGCGGACGAGCTTGACGTGACCGAGAAAGTGGTCGAGATCCTCCGCCGCGACGAGAAGGGGGAGGACCGGCTCTATCCGGTCGGTCTCTCCTACATGAGCTTCGTCCTCACCGAGACGATGACGAGTGACCTCTTCGTCCTCGTTCCGCTCATGTTCGCCGCGATCGTCCTCGTCCTCTACGCGAGCTTCCGCAGCCTGCGCGGGGTCTTCCTTCCCCTGCTCGTGGTGACCCTGTCGGCTGTCTGGGCTCTCGGCCTGATGGGGGTCTTCCGGGTCCCGGTGACGATCATCTCGTTCATTCTGCCCGTCATCCTGCTCGCGATCGGGATCGCCTACGGCATCCACGTCTTGAACAGGTTCTACGAGGCCGTCGCCTCCGGCCTCGACCGGCGCGCCGCGGTGGTGACGACGGGAATGGAGATGGTGGCCCCGGTCTCCATGGCGGGGCTGACGACGGGCGCAGGGTTCCTCTCCCTCACGAACTCCGTCCTCGTCCCCCAGCGCCAGTTTGGGGTCTACGCTGGGGTGGGGGTCATCGCGGCGATGGTCCTCTCGCTCGTCCTCATCCCGGCCCTCCTCTCGCTCCTCCCCGTCCCACGCCGCCGCGCCACGACCGGGCGCCGGGGCCCGGTGGTCGCCGCCCTCGCGGGGTTCCGCGTCCTCGTGCTTCGACACCGCCGTCTCGTCCTCGTCGTGTCGGTCGTCCTCTTTGTGGGCTTCCTCGCCGGCCTGCCGCTCCTGCGGATCGAGACGTCGGACCGGGAGTTTCTGGGCGAGACGAGTCCGGCGGTCCGGGGAATGGACGTCATGGAGCGGCACTTCGCCGGGAGCGAGCAGGTGATCGTCGAGATCGACACCGGCACGGCCGACGGTCTCAAGGACCCAGCGCTCTTGAAGGAGATCGTGGCCTTGGAAGACTTCCTCGGGACGTGGGGCGTGAAGAAGACGATGTCGCTTGCCGACCTCGTGCGCGAGATGAACCGGAAGTTCCACGCCGATGACCCGGCCTACGACGTGGTCCCCGAGGACCGGAAGCTCGTGTCCCAACTCCTTGTCCTGTTCACCTTCCAGGGAGGGTCCCTCGGTGACATGGCGCTCAGGGACTTCTCAGCCGGGGAGGTGATGGGCCTCTACCCGATGGAGTCGAGTGAAGATCAGGTTCGGTTCGCCCGCGCCGTCGAGGGCTATCTCGTTCGGCACTTCGTCGGCTCGGTGCACGCGGAGATGATCGGCTCCACGCCGATCAGCGCAAATCTGCACGGCCGGATCGCGACCAGCCAGATCTCGAGCCTTGGGACCTCCATTGTCGCCTGCGGCCTGATCGTCGCTTTGCTCATGGGATCGATCGTCGCTGGGCTCGTCGCTCTGATTCCCCTCCTCGTCACGGTGGCGGTGAACTTCGGCGTCATGGCCTACAGCGGGACGGCGCTCAACATGGCGACCCTGATGGTCTCCTCGATCGCCATCGGGATGGGGATCGACTACGCCATCCACTTCCTATCGCGCTACCGGCGGGAGGTGCAGGCTGGCAAGGGACCGGACGATGCTTTGACGGAGACGGTCTTCAGCACGGGGCGGGGGATCGCCTACAACGTCCTTTCCCTTGCGCTCGGGTTCGTCCTCCTCCTCGCCTCGGCGTTCCGGGGGACGCGCGACTTCGGGCTGTTCGTCGCGATGACGATGGTCGTAAGCGGGCTCTCGGCGTTCACGGTCATCCCAGCGGTCCTCGTGACGTGGTCGCCGAAGTTCCTGCGCCGGGAGGCGTGGGGACGCTGGCGAAGGAAGGGGCCAAGGAACGAAGGAGACCAAGGAGGCTGACGATGAGAACGGGGATGAGGTTCGTGGGGTTTGCGCTCGCGTGTGCGGTACTGCTTTCCTCGGCAGGGGTTCAGGCGCAGGGGTTGACAGGAGACGAGATCCTCGCGCGTTCCGACGTGAGCGGTGAGATCCTTGGTCTGGGAGACTTCCTGGGCACGCTCTCGTTTGAGTCCCGCTACCAGGACGGGACCGCGGTCGCGAACCGTTTCCTCGGGGTCTCGCACCGCGAGGAGGGAGGCCGGGAGGCCCTCCTCCTCTACTTCCTCGAGCCGGAGGACGTCCTGGGGACGATCTTCCTCTCCCGGACGGAGCCCGGAGAGGACGCGCGGCTTTGGCTCTACCTCCCGGCGCTCGGCCTCCCGAAGGAGCTCGTCTCGGGGAGCGAGCGGGGGGGGAGCTTCGCCGGATCCAGCTTCTCGTTCGAGGAGATCGGGGCACGCGACCTGGCTTCGGACTTCGCGGCGGAGCTCGTTGGGGACGAGACGGTCGACGTCGGAGGGACGCCGCGCGGGGCCCACGTCCTGCTCCTGACCGCGAGACCCGGGGCGGACGTCCTGCACCCCGCGGCGACGCTCTGGGTCGACAAGGAGACCTGGATCACGCTGCGGGCGGAGAGCCGGCGGTCAGACGGCTCCCTCGCCTCGACGATGAGGGTCGTCGCCCTGGGGGAGTTCGAGGGAGAGACGGTGATCACCGGGCTTGAGTCCGCCGACCTCGAGGAGGGGGTGACGACGACGATCTCCTTCCTCGACGAGCGCCGACCGGGCGCCCCCCTCTCTCTCGACCTCTTCGCGCCGGAGGCGCTGGCGTCGTTCGACCCCGTGGCGGCTGGGCTCCTGCCGTAGGGGCGCGCCAGAGCTGCGGCCTCGCGGAAAAGGAAGCGCCCGGCGCGCAGGCGTCGGGCACTAACCCTTGTATACGTTTCCGGGGGGTCGGGTGTCAAGGGCGGGCGGGCTTTGATTTCAGAGAGAGCGAGAAATACAATCCCGCGCGAGGTGTAAGCGATGTCAGCCGAAGATGCGAAACGGGAAATGGTCGCCCACATGGAGCGGACGGTCGAGGTCCTGAGGACGAACCTGACCAAAGTGCAGACCGGGCGCGCCAATCCGGCGATGGTCCAAGACGTCACGGTCGACTACTACGGGGCACCGACCCCACTCCGGCAGCTCGCGACGATCGCCGCCCCCGATCCGGATCTCCTCGTGGTCCAGCCCTACGACAAGACGCAGATGGCCGCCGTGGAGAAGGCGATCCTGGTCGCGGACCTTGGCCTCAACCCCGCGAACGACGGGAAGGTGATCCGGATCAAGGTGCCGAAGCTCTCCGAGGAGAGGCGGAACGAGCTCACGAAGATCATCAGGGGCAAGGGCGAGGAGGCGAAGGTCGCCCTGCGCAACATCCGCCGCGAGGCGAACGAGAAGTTCGACCGGATGAAGGACGGCGGCGAGATCTCCGAGGACGAGCACCACCACGCGCGGGAGAAGAACGACTCGACGATCCAGGACTACTCGAAGAAGGTGGACGAGCTGATTGAGACCAAGACAAAGCAGCTCCGCACCATCTGACCGCCTCGTCCCTGCCGTCCAGCCGCCCCGCACGCCAGAGATCGACTTTCTGCGGTTGTTCCGCGTTCGTAGTGCCGCCGCGATCTGCCTTGGAGGGACCCTCCTCCTCGTGGCGCTCGGACAGGCTCTCGCGGCGTGCGGCGTCCTGGTTGGGCTCCTGCTCTTTCTTCTGAACGCGCTCCTTCTCTACGGGGCTACGCGTGCCCTCTTCCGGAAGGCATCGGGGAGCGGGCTCTATGCCCTTGCGGGGCTGTCCGGCCTCGGTAGAATCGCTCTGGTTGCGGGCGTTGTGGGGCTCGTCTGCTCCTGGGACAGGGCGGCGGGGCTCGGGACCTGCCTGGGACTCCTCGTCGCTCAAGGCAACCTGCGGCTGGGGTACATGGGTCCAAACGGAAGGGCGCGATGGCTGAACACCTAGCGGAGCGGCTCGTCCTCAGCTTCACGGTGGGGGGGGTGACCATCGCCTTCAACCTGACGACGATGCTCGTCAGCTGGGTCGTGATCGTGCTCCTCGTTGCCCTGGCCCTTGTCCTCCGCCGGGGGCTGCGCCAAGAGGTCGAGGACAAGCCGAACCGAATCCAGGCGACGGTCGACGTGATCATGGACGTTCTTCAGTCGCAGCTTCTCGCCGGCTTCGGCTCGGACCGGGTGGCGCGAGCCCTCTTTCCGTTCATCGGGACGATCTTTCTCTACGTCCTTTTCTGCAACTGGATCGCCATCGTCCCGTACCTTCCCTCGCCGACCGAGGATCTCAACGTGACCCTGAGCCTCGGGATCATGGTCCTCGTCATGACGCACGGCGTCGCTATGCGCTTCCGAGGCGTGCGGCATCACCTGAAGGGGCTCCTCGAGCCTCTCCCGTTCCTCCTCCCCCTGCACCTGATGGGGGACATCGGGAGGACGACATCCCACTCGTTCCGTCTGTTCGGAAACCTGTACGGGGGAGCGATCCTGGTCGCCGTCTTCTCGACATCCCTCGTCCCTCTCGTCGTGCCGGTCGGGTTGAACCTTTTCTTCGGGCTGTTCGTTGGGCTGATCCAGGCGTTCGTGTTCTCGATGCTCGCGGTGATCTACATCAACACCGCGGTCACCGAATAGGAGGAGTCATGCTGCAAGAGGCGCAGAGTGTGGTGGGGCAGGCCGCCCAGAGCGAGATGGTCCTGGTGATGAAGTACCTCGCGGCGGCCCTGTGCATGGCGATCGGCGGGGTCGCCCCGTCCATCGGGGAAGCGAACATCGTCACGCGCACGATCGAAGGGATGGCGCGCCAGCCGGAGATGCAGGGCCCGCTCTTCCGGGCGATGGTCGTGGGGCAGTCGATCCTCGAGACGATCGCGATCTACTGCCTGATCGTCTCGGTCATCCTGCTTCTGGTCGTCTAGGGGGGCGTATGCACCTCGAGTGGGCGAAGCTGATCGAGAGCCTGAACTGGACGTTCGTCTTCAACCTGGTCAACTTCGCCCTCCTGCTCGTCGTCCTGCGGTTCCTCCTGTTCAAGCCTGCGCTCGCCTATCTTGACCGCCGCCGCGAGCTGATCGCGTCGCGTATGGCCACGGCGCGGCGCGATCAGGAGGAGGCGGCGCGGCTTGCCCGCGAGGCGGAGGCGGCGCTGCGGGCAGCCCAGGACCAGAGCCGCAGCACGCTGGAGGAAGCGGCGGCGCGACGGGAGGACGTGCTCGCGGCGGCGAAGGGCGAGGCGGAGCGCGAGGCGAGACGGATCGTGGAGGAGGCTCGTCGGCAGATCGAGCAGGATCGCGCCCAGATGGAGGACGAGCTCCGGCGCTCCTACGCCGAGATCGTCGTCCTCGGCGCCGGCCGCGTCCTGGAGCGTGAGGTGCAGGTGGAGGACCACCGCCGCCTCCTGGACAAGCTCCTCGCGGAGATCGACGACCAGGCGCTCGGGGTCGGAAGGTGAGGTCGCGCGAGATCGCCCGCCGCTACGCCGAGGCGCTCTTCCGCCTGGGTCAGGAAGAGGGGCGCCTGGGCGAGATCGAGGAGGGGTACCGGGAGCTCCTGGCGGAGGTCGAGGCCGTCCCGGACCTCGTGCGGTTCCTCGAACACCCCCTCGTCCCCGCGGCATCGAAGGGCGAGACGATCGACCGCGCGTTCCCGGGGATCCAAAGCGAACTATTGGGTCTCCTGCACCTCCTCATCCGCAACCGGCGGACGGACCACCTGGGCCTCGTCTTCGAGGAGTTCCTCGCGGCGCGGGCGCGGGAGGAAGGGGTGACGCGAGTGGGCGTGGTGGCGGCGCGCGGGCTGGACGCCGAGGAGCGCGCTCGTCTCTCGGAGCGGGTCGCGCGCGCCCTGGGGCGGAGGGTAGAGCTTGACGAGAGAGTCGATCCAGCTCTCCTGGGAGGCGTCCGGATTGAGATCGGCGACAGGGTCGTGGATGCGACCCTGCTCGCCAGGCTCGAGGGCCTGAAGGCGCACCTCGAGAGGTAAAGGGAGGAGAAGGTGTCTGCCGCGCGGAAGGACGAGATCACGTCCATCCTGAAGGAGCAGATCAGGCGCTTCGACTACGACCTCACCATGAAGGAGGTTGGGGTCGTGGTCGAGGTAGGGGACGGCATCGCCCGCGTCTTCGGGCTCCAGGAGGCGATGGCGGCCGAGATCGTCGCCTTCCCGAAGGACGTTTACGGCCTCGTCCTCAACCTGGAGGAGGAGAGCGTCGGGGTGGCCCTGTTCGGGGAGAGCGAGGACGTCGAGGAGGGGGACGAGGTTCGCCGGACGGGGAGGGTCTTGGAGACCGTCGTCGGCGAGGAGCTCCTCGGGCGGGTCGTCGACCCGCTCGGCCGGCCGCTCGACGGGAAGGGAAAGATCTCCTCCACGAAGCGGCGGAAGACCGAGCTCAAGGCCCCCGGCGTCGTGGAGCGCCAGCCGGTCAACACGCCTCTCCACACCGGGCTCAAGGCGATCGACGCCCTCACCCCGATCGGACGGGGGCAGCGGGAGCTGATCATCGGCGACCGGCGCACCGGGAAGACGGCGATCGCCCTGGACACGATCATCAGTCAGAAGGGGACCGGCGTCGCCTGCGTCTACGTCGCGATTGGTCAGAAGACCTCTACCGTCGCCCGGGTTGTCGAGACCCTGGAGCGCCACGGGGCGATGGAGCACACGACCGTCGTCGTGGCCGAGGCGAGCGACCCCACTCCGATGCAGTACCTCGCCCCCTACGCCGGCTGCGCCATGGCGGAGCACTTCACCTACAGCGGACGCGACGCGTTCGTCGTCTACGACGATCTGTCGAAGCACGCGGTTGCCTACCGCGAGATGTCCCTTCTCCTCCGCCGTCCGCCGGGGAGAGAGGCCTATCCGGGGGACATCTTCTACACCCACTCGCGCCTCCTCGAGCGCGCGGCCCGCCTGGCCGACGAGCACGGCGGAGGATCCCTCACCGCTTTCCCGATCATCGAGACCAAGGCCGGGGACATCGCCTCCTACATCCCGACGAATGTGATCTCCATCACCGACGGGCAGATCTACCTGGAGAGCGACCTGTTCAACAAGGGTCTCCGGCCGGCGATGAACGTCGGCTACTCCGTCTCCCGCGTCGGCGGTGCGGCGCAGACCCGCGCCATGAGGAGGATCGCCGGCCAGCTGCGCCTGGAGCTCTCCCAGTACCGGGAGCTCGAGGCGTTCGCGGAGTTCTCCGCCGACCTCGACGAGGCCTCCAAAGCGCAGCTCGCGCGGGGGGACCGGATGATGGAGGTCCTGAAGCAGGACCAGTACCGGCCGATGCCGATCGAGGAGGAGGTCGTCTCCCTGTACGTCGCGACCGAGAACCACCTGGCGGACGTCCCCGTGGAGTCGATCCGGCGCTTCGAGGAAGAGTGGCTCCAGTTCCTGCACGAAGAGCATGGGGACGTCCTCGCCCGCCTGAGGGAGACGAAGGACCTCTCCGAGGAGACGCGGCAGGCGCTCGACCTGGCCGTGTGCGCGTTCAAGGGCCGCTTCAAGGGGTAACCGATGCCAGCGAGTGTCCGTGCCATCCAAGGGCGCATCGAGAACATCGACAATATCCGCCAGATCACCAAGGCGATGCACGCGATCGCCATGACGAAGGTGACGCGGACGAAGCGGCGACTCGCCCCGATGCGGCCCTACCTCGCGGAGTTGGAGAGCGTCCTCTCCTCGCTCCTCTCCCAGGAGCGAGAGGGGGTTCTCTCCCACCCCCTCACGGTCGAGAACGGCTCGCCCGACACGGCGGTCCTCGTCCTCAACGCCGATCGCGGGCTGTGTGGCCGGTTCAAAGGGGAGCTGAACCACCGTGCGGAGGAGGTCCTCGATCGCCTCGGCGGCCGGGGGCGGCTCCTCATCGGGGGCGAGAAGGCGCGCCTCTTCTTCTCGCGGCGGCCGGTGGAGGTCGTGGGGACCTACACGCACCTCTATGAAGACCCGACGCGCGAGGTCGCGAGGAGGATCACTTCCGATCTCACCGCGCTCTATCGGGAGGGGAAGGTGGGCCGGATCGTCCTCGTCTACATGAGGTTCCTCTCCGACCTCGTGCAGCGAGTGGCCGTGGAGGATCTCCTGCCGGTCCGCTCCCCGTTGCGCACGGAGGACGACGACGAGGTGATCCTCGAGCCCTCGCTCGGGGATCTCCTGCAGGTCGCCGTCTCCCTCTACCTCGAGGAGCGAGTCCTCGCGGCGCTCCTGGAGACGAAGACAAGCGAGCACGCGATCCGCCGCCAGGCGATGAGGAGCGCGACCGACAACGCGGATGACCTCCTCGTCCTCCTCCACCGATCGTTCAACAAGGCGCGACAGCAGTCGATCACCCGCGAGATCGCGGACATCATGGGCGGGGCGGAGGCCCTGCGGCAGCTCTCCTAGAGACGGAAGGGCGGAAGGAAAGGACGATGAGCGAGAAGAGAGAGGTGGGCAGGGTCACGGAGATCAAGGGGCCGGTGATCGACGCCCGGTTCCCCAAGGGGCAGCTTCCGCGCGTCAACGACGCCCTGCTCATTCGGAGAAAGGGGGAGAGGGACCTCCTCCTCGAGGTCGCGCAGCACCTCGGGGACGACGTAGTGCGCGCGATCGCCATGGACTCCACGGACGGCCTTGCCCGCGGGGCCGAGGTGGAAAACACCGGGGGGCCGATCACGGTCCCCGTCGGTCCGGAGACCCTCGGGCGGATGCTCAATCTGACCGGGGACCCGATCGACGAGCTGCCGCCCCTGGAGACGGCCAAGCGCTACTCCATCCACCGCAGCGCTCCGTCCCTGGTCGAACAGGAGACGAAGACCGAGGTCTTCGAGACCGGGATCAAGGTGATCGACCTCGTCGCCCCCTTCCCCAAGGGGGGAAAGATCGGGCTTTTCGGCGGAGCCGGCGTGGGGAAGACGATCCTGATCATGGAACTCATCCGTTCGATCGCCTACGAGCACTCCGGCTACTCGGTCTTCGCCGGGGTGGGAGAGAGGACGCGTGAGGGGAACGACCTTTACATCGAGATGAAGCGCGCCGGCGTCCTCAAGAACACCGCCCTCATCTACGGCCAGATGAACGAGCCTCCCGGAGCGCGGTTCCGCGTCGCCCTGTCCGCGGTGACCGTCGCCGAGTACTTCCGCGACGAAGAGGGGAAGGACGTCCTCCTGTTCATCGACAACATCTTCCGCTTCGCTCAGGCCGGGAGCGAGGTCTCCGCGCTCCTGGGGCGGATGCCGTCCGAGGTCGGCTACCAGCCGACCCTCGCCGCGGAGATGGGGGAGCTGCAGGAGCGGATCACCTCGACCAAGAAAGGGTCGATCACCTCGGTGCAGGCGGTCTACGTCCCAGCCGACGACCTGACCGACCCGGCCCCAGCGACCGTCTTTGCTCACCTGGACGCGGCAATCACCCTGTCGCGTGCGATCGTGGAGAAGGGGATCTACCCGGCGGTCGACCCCCTGCAGTCGAACTCGACCCTGCTCACCGCGGCGACGATCGGGCGCGAGCACTACCGCGTGGCGCAGAGGACGCTCGAGATCCTCCAGCGCTACGAGGACCTGCGGGACATCATCGCCATCATGGGGATGGACGAGCTGTCCGAGGAGGACAAGCTCGCCGTGCGCCGCGCGCGGAAGCTCCAGCGCTTCATGAGCCAACCCCTCTTCGTTGCCGAGGCGTTCACCAACCGGCGCGGGGCGTACGTCAAGCTTGAGGAGACGATCCGCGGCTTTGGGATGGTCGTGGACGGCAAGCTCGACGAGGTGCCTGAGCAGGCCTTCTACATGGCCGGCCCGATCGACGAGGTCCTCGCCCGGGCGAAGAAGGGCGAGCTTGCAGATGGAGTCAAGGATTGAGCCTCTCCCGCTTCCTTCCGGCGGCCCTGAAGCGACGGATGGCGCGGTACACCCCGCGCGGGTTCTCCGATCCCACCTCGTGCGGGGCGTTCTACGACGCCCGCCACGATCTCTTCTCCGGGGAGGACCTCCTCGTCCTCGAATACTCGACGCGCGAGGCCCAGCGCCGCCTCTTCGACCGGGCGACCCGCCTCCTCCCTCCGGAGGGGAGGGTCCTCGACCTGGGGTGCGGCCTGGGGGACTTCCTCTCCCACCTTGAGGGGTGCAAGGCCCCCTTCGCCGACTACCGCGGGATCGACGTCTCCGAGCGAATGGTCGCCGAGGCGTGCAGGCGCCACGGGGACCGGTTCGAGCGCCGCGACCTCCTGGTGGATCCGCTGGAGCAGGAGGGGTTCGACACCGGATACATCCTCTCCGTCCTCGGTTACCCGATCGGCGACCGGCCGCTCGAGACGATGATCGAGATCGTGCGGCGGGCCTTCGTCGCCTGCCGCGTGGGGCTCGCCTTCTCCCACCTCGCCGCCGGACGGAAGGAGGGGCTCGCCTTCACCACCATCCCTCTGGAGCTCGCCGACCGCCTCTCCCAGGAGCTAGGGGCCCACGCCGCGCTCGACGACGACGGGACGGACTTCACCTACCTCCTCGCCCTGCGGCACTGAGAAAGGGGCTCGCGCAGCGCCTCGGACCGGCGGGCCGCAACGCCTCATGGGCCGGACCGAGGGGGTATAATCCTTTCCGCCAGGCGGGGTAGCCAAGTGGAAAGGCAAGGGACTGCAAATCCCTGACGCAGCGGTTCGAATCCGCTCCCCGCCTCCCGACGCCGATGGGTGGTTAGCTCAGTTGGGAGAGCGCCTGCTTGACGTGCATGAGGCCGCAGGTTCGAGTCCTGCACCACCCACCCGCACGGTGCCCGCCGGGCGTCCGGCGGGCTTCTCCTTCCAGGAGGTCGATCATGGAGCGCGCCCGCGAGCTCATCCGTCCGTACACCACCCGGCCCGGCGTGATCGGGATCTACCTCGTCGGCTCGGCCTCCCGTCCGTTCCGCGACCGGCTCTCCGACTACGATATCGAGGTCGCCGTCGATGACGTAGCGTACGCGCACCTCACGGACGAGGAACGTCACACCTTCGTCGTCCATGAGGGGCCTCCACAGAAGGTCGATCACGAGTTCTACCTCCGGCCGTGGAGCGAGCTTGAGTCCATGGTCGGCTCGACGTGGGACCTCGACCACTTCCCCTTCCAGCACGCGGTCGTCCTCCACGACCCCACGGGCCGGCTCTCCGAGCTCCTCGGCCGCCTCGCCCACCTTCCGCACGAGGTTCGGGACGCGCGGCGGCGGGTGCACTACCTCGAGGGGGCCTGGGGGATGCGGCGCGCCTCGAAGTGCCTCGAGAGAGACGATCCCTTGAACGCGCACCTCGTCGCCGGGGAGGCCGCCTTGGCCGTGGCGAAGCTCCTCTTCCTCCAGGAGGGATCCTGGCCGTCCACCCGGCACTGGACCCGCCAGGAGCTTGCCCTCCTCGGTGTCCCGGCCGACCTCGTCTCGCTCCTCGAGGAGGCCCTCCTGACGCCGGAGCCCTCCCGCGTGACGCCTCTCCTAGAGAGAGTCGACCGGTTCCTCGACGAGGAGGGAGAAACCTTCCACAAGGACCGGATGGGGCTCTTCCACTGGGCCGTCCTGACCGACGCGGGGAAGGCCGCCTTCCGCGCCTGGGCGGCGAGGTAGCCTTGGAGGACCTCGCTTCCAAGTAGACTGGTTGAGGGCTCTATCGTGCTCCGGTATACTTCCCGCGGCTCTAGAAGCGAGGCCGCGCATCACGAATCCCCGTAGGAGAGAGGGGGAACGGGGTCAGAAACGGAGGGGAGATGCGGTCGAAGGTCGGAATCCGCGTCGAGGACGCCTACCGCTGGGAGCGGCGGGTCCCTCTCGTCCCGGAGGACGCTGCGGACCTTGCCCGCCGGCACGGGCTCAAGATCGTCGTTCAGTCCTCGCGAAAGAGGGTGTTCACCGACGAGGCGTACCGCGCGGCCGGCCTCGAGGTCGTCGACGACCTCGCGTCGAGCGCGGTCATCGTCGGGATCAAGGAGATCCCGCCCGGGGTGCTCGAGCCGGGGAAGACCTACGTCTTCTTCTCCCACACGATCAAAGGCCAGCCGCACAACATGCCGATGCTCCGCCGCCTTCTCGACCTGGGCGCAACCCTCATCGACTACGAGAAGGTCACGGATGAGAAGGGCCGCCGCCTCATCTTCTTCGGGAACTATGCCGGTCTCGCCGGGATGATCGAGACCCTGTGGGCCCTCGGGGAGCGCCTGGCGTGGGAGGGGATAAAGAGCCCGTTCCAGAGCCTGAAGCGGCCGTACGAGTACCCCGACCTTGCGCACGCCAAGGCCGCGATCCGCGTGGTGGGAGAGCAAATCGCCCGCGAGGGCCTCCCCAAGGAAGTCGTGCCCCTTGTCGTTGGGATCGCCGGTTACGGGAACGTCTCCCGCGGGGCGCAGGAGGTCCTCGACCTCCTTCCTCTCCGGGACGTCGCTCCGCACGACCTCCTGCGACTGAGAAAGGGGAAGGCGGACCGCCAGGTCGTGCATAAGGTCCTGTTCAAGGAGGTGGACACCGTTGAGCCGGTCAACCCGGCGCGGCCGTTCCACCTGGACGAGTTCTTCAGCCACCCTGAGCGATACCGAGGGACCTTCGCGCGGTTCCTCCCTCACCTCGACGTCGTTGTGAACTGCATCTACTGGGACGCGCGCTACCCACGCCTCGTCACGCTCGAGACCTTGAAACAAGCAGCTCGCGATCAGGAGCCCTTCCCGCGCGTGATCGGCGACCTGAGCTGCGACGTGGGCGGTGCGATCGAGTGCACGGTCAAGGCGACCGAGCCGGACGTTCCCGTCTACGTCTATGACCCGCTCACCGGCGAGGCGACGGACGGCGTCGCCGGAAGAGGGACGGTGATCATGGCGATCGACATCCTCCCGACCGAGCTTCCCAGCGAGGCCTCCGTCTACTTCAGTGGGGTCCTCAAGCCGTACATCCCGGCGATCGCCTCGGCGGACTACACGGGCGACTTCGCCTCCTGTGCCCTCCCGCCGGAGATCAAGCGGGCGGTGATCGCCTACCGCGGGGAGTTGACCCCGGACTACGCCTACCTGGCGAAGCACCTGGCGCCCGAGGGAGAGGGGAAAGGAGAGAGACGGTGAACAAGGTGCTCGTCCTCGGGGCGGGCCTCGTCTCCGGGCCGCTCATCCACTACCTCCTCGCGCAGGAGGGGTTCGAGGTCACGGTGGCGACGCGGACCGTGGAGAAGGCGGAGCGGCTCCTCGGCAAGGCGAGGAACGGCGTCGCCGTGGCGGTGAACGTCGACGATGAGCGCTCCCTGGAAAGGCTCATCGACAAGACCGACCTCGCGATCAGCCTCCTCCCCTACGTCTACCACCCGGTCGTCGCCCGCCTGTGCGTCAAGCACAGGAAGCAGATGGTGACCACCTCCTACGTCAAGGACGCCATGTGGGCCCTCGACGCCGAGGCGAAGGGGGCCGGGGTCCTCCTCCTGAACGAGATTGGCGTCGACCCAGGGATCGACCACATGTCGGCGATGGAGGTGATCCACCGCGCGCGGAAGGCGGGTGGCGAGATCGAGGCCTTCACCTCCTGGTGCGGCGGCCTGCCGGCGCCAGAGGCGAACACGAATCCCTTCGGCTACAAGTTCTCGTGGAGCCCGCGCGGGGTCGTCATGGCTGGGAAGAACCCGGCGAAGTACCTCAAGGACGGGAAGGTCATCGATATCCCCGGACCGGAGCTCTTCGCCCACCACGGGCCGGTCGCGATCGAGGGGTTTGGGACGCTCGAGGGGTACCCGAACCGGGACAGCCTCCCCTACCGCGAGATGTACGGGATCCCGGGCGTGAACGGGATGTTCCGCGGGACCCTGCGCTATCCAGGCTGGTGTGAGACGATGAAGGGGCTCGTCGACCTGGGGGTGCTCGACGACGCGGAGCGGGGCGACCTCGCCGGCCTCACCTTCCGCGACCTCACGTCCCGTCTCGCCGGAGGCGCGGGCACGGACGCCCGGTCGCGCGTGGCCGCCCGCCTGAAGGTGAGCCCGACCTCGTCCACCCTCGACCGCTACGAGTGGCTCGGCCTGTTCGGCCCCGACCCGCTCCCGGCCGAGGCGAAGTCCTGCCTCGACGTCCTCGCGGCGCGCATGCTCGAGAAGATGCCCTACCTCCCCGGCGAGCGCGATATGCTCGTCATGCAGCACGAGTTCGTCGTGCGCTACCCAACGCGGAAAGAGAGGATCACGGCGACCCTCGTCGACTACGGGATCCCGGACGGGGACTCCTCGATGTCGCGCCTGGTAGGGCTTCCAGCGGCGATCGCCGCGAAGCACATCCTCCTCGGGAAGATCCGGCTCACCGGCGTCCAGACCCCCGTCCTCCCCGAGATCTACGAGCCGGTCCTCGCCGAGCTCTCCGGGATGGGGGTCACCTTCCGCGAGAAGAGGGAGCGGATCCCGGCCTGAGCGCGCGCGGCCGTCCTCCTTTCGTCCTCCTGGGTGCGAGCCTCGACGCCTACTTCTGGCGGAGGCCGTCCGGCACTGTCACCTGGCCCGAGGTCGTCGAGGCGACGCGCCGCGTCGCTTCCGCTTCGCTCGGGATTGAGATTTGGGCCGCCGAGGGGAGTGAGCCGAAGGCAGAGGACCTCGATGGAATCAGGAACGCCGCGCAAGACGCGCCGTTTGCCTCTGTTCACGCCCGGCGGGCGCTCTGGTTCTGGGACCCAGACGGCCTGGAGCGGGAGATCGCCCTCGCCGAGGCGATCGGGGCGCGGACCCTCGTCCTTCACCCCGGTTCCCTCGGCCTGGAGGACGTCACGTCGTCGGCCGACCTCCCGGCGATCCGCCGCCTCGTGCGCCTGGCCGAGGAGGCGGGAGTGGCCCTCGCCCTGGAGAACACCCCAGGGACCCTCTGGGCCCTCGACCGGGCTCCGAAGGGGGTCGGGGTCTGCCTCGACCTCGGACACCTCCACCTCGCGGAGATCCCGGGGAGCGGGGTGATCTCCTCCGCCATCCGGCGCTTCAGCGATCGGCTTGCCCACCTGCACGTCCACGACAATCGGGGGCAGGAGGACGAGCACCTCATCCCCGGCGGGGGATCGATCGACTGGCAGGGGGTCCTCGCCGCGCTCGTCCAGGCGGGGTATGCCGGCCCGGCTGTCCTGGAGCTCCATGCGGAGGGGGACCCGCTCCTCGCCTGCGAGAGGGCGCGCCGCTTCCTCGCTCTCCTCTAACCACGGCGACTCGCCCCCTCTCCACCGTTTCGACACCGGATCCTCACCCGATCGGGGTAGGATCGCTCCAGATTCGAGGGGGAAAGGATGATCGAGCACGTTTGGGTGTTCAGAAGGAGGGCGCCGTGGTGGATCCTCATCGCGGCCCTCCTTCTCTTGATCATGGTGCAAGCGGCCTGGCCCGCCGCGGAGGCCAGCCCGCAGTCGGTCGAGATCCGCGACTACCAAGGGGAGAAGCTCGGGTCGGTCGACGACTTCCGAGAGAACTCGATTGAGGGCGTTCAGCACGTCGACCCGGAGACGTACCGGCTCGTCGTCGACGGGCTCGTGGCGCAGCCCATCTCGTTTGCGTTGGGGGAGCTGCAGTCGATGCCTCACACGGCGAAGCTCGTCACGATCTACTGCGTCGAGGGGTGGTCGGTGGAGGCCCTCTGGGAGGGGATCCCGGTCGCGGACCTTCTCGGGCTGGCCGGGCCGACGGCCGAGGCGAACACGCTCATCTTCTGCGCTGCCGACGGCTACACGACGTCCCTCTCCCTTCAGGAGGTCGTGGAGAAGGGGCTCATCCTCGCCGACCGGATCAACGGGATCACCCTCCCCGAGAGGAACGGCTTCCCGTTCCAGCTCGTCGCCGAGGACAAGTGGGGCTACAAGTGGATCAAGTGGGTGACGCGGATCGAGCTATCCGACGACCCGGCGTACCGCGGCTTCTGGGAGAGCCGTGGCTACAACAACAAGGGCGACCTCTCCGGTCCGATGTTCGGACGGGACGAGGACACGACCCCAAGCCCGTCAGGGAGCGAGTAGCCTCGTCCGGCCTCACGGGCCGGTCACCACGGCCGCCCCGCGCCCGCGCAGCGTCTCGACCGCGACGAAAGCAGCGGATCCCGGGGCGAGGTCGAGCGGATTCCCGGAGACGTTGATCTCGTCTCCCGCTCCCAAGCCGCGATTCGCGACGAGCGGGGACAGGTCGGCGATCCGGTTCTTCGAGAGCCCGAGCACCGAAAGGCTCGCGAGGCCGCTGAGCGGCGAGAGGTCGGAGACTCCGGTCTCGTCGAGCCAGAGGTGGGAGAGCTTCGTCAGGCCAGCGAGGGGAGAGGCGTCGCCGGTCGGGTTCTCCCACAGGCTGAGCCACTCGAGGCTCAAGAGTCCCGCGAGCGGGGAGAGGTCGCGAACCCGGTTCTCGTGCAGGCCGAGCTTGACGAGGTGGGTGAGGCCGGCGAGGGGGGAGAGGTCCTCGACCTCGTTCCCTCCCAGGCCGAGGTACTTCAGGTGCGTGAGCCCGGAGAGGGGGCGGAGGTCGGTGAGGGCGTTGTTCTGAAGCCCGAGCCACTCGAGGGCCACGAGACCGGCGAGCGGCGAGGCGTCGCTCCCACCGTTTCCTCCCAGGCCGAGGGTCGTCAAGTTCACCAGGCTTGCGAGCGGGGCCCAATCCTTCACGTGGCAGTCCCACAGGCCGAGCCAAGTCAGGCTGACCAGGTTCGCCAGGGGCGAGACGTCGGAGACCGCGTTCCAGTCGAGGTCGAGCACCCGGAGCTTTGTGAGCCCGGCGAGCGGGACGACCGATTCGACGGCGTTCGAGGTGAGAACGAGCTCCTCCAGCTTCGCGAGGGCCGCAAGCGGCGTGAGATCTCGGATGCGGTTCTCCTTCAGGACGAGCCGGGCGAGGTTTCCACAGGCCTCGATCCCGACGAGGCTCGCGATCTCTCGCTTCGAGGCGTCGAGCTCCGTCAGGCTGAGAAAGTCCGGCCCAGTCAGCTCGCCCGTCGGCTTCCCGACCGCCTCGCGCACTGCCTGCTCCAGGTGCGGATCGGCGAACGGGGCTGTCTGGGCGGCGCCAGGGGCTCCAATCGGAACGAGAAGGAGAAGGCCCAGTGCCAGAACCCTCATCGCGCTCACCACGTGGACAGGGTACCTCCTGCCGCGGGGCCCCGCCAGAATCCTAGCGGCAGCCTCCCCAGGCGGACGGCCTGCGTCGGCGCTCTCCCGGATGAGCTCGGGAGCTTATTCTTGCTTTGGCTCAGAATGGCAGCGAGGTCGGTTCCTTGCTTTCGCCTCCGGAGAGATCGCGTCCGCTCCCTTCCGTTCCGAGACAGAGCGATCCGCGGCCCCGCCGGCCGACGTATCAGAGCAGCGCCCGATCTGCGATAATGGGCACAATGAAGAGAAGGGGTCGGCTAGCCAAGGCACGCCGGTCCTGAGTATCCTAAGTGGAGTGGGCGTCGCGGGCGCCGTGAGGGCTCACAGCAGAGGTGTCGATCTTGTGGCCCAGGTCCGCTGGGCTCGGAGGCGATGAGCGCTTTCGCAAGGAAGGGTGACGCTTATGGCTGAGAGTGATCCCGAGGTGCTAAGGGCGGTCCTCGAAGGAATACCTGAGGGGATCATTGTCATCAACGAGAAAGACGAGATCACCTTTGCGAACAAGGCCGCCGAGCAGATCCGGCACATATCGGCGGATCGGTTCGTCGGGACGAGTGTCCTACGGTGTCACCCCGACAAGTCACACGGCAGGGTCAAGCGCGCCCTGCAGTTCCTGAGGACGGAGAAGGGAAGGACGTTCACCCGGATGGTGACGGATACAGAGAAGAACCGATACTACGAGAACGTCTACAGCGCCATCAGGGACACCGCCAGCAACTACATCGGCGCCCTCGTCCTCTCGAGAGACATCACGGACAAGAGGAAGCGCGAAGAAGAGAAAGCCGCGTACTTGCAGACCCTCAAGGAGAAGGTGGCCGAACTCACGGAGGAGATTCACGGCCTGTTCGTGTCCTCGATGACCAGCTTGGTCCGGGCGCTGGAGGCGAAGGATCCCTATACAGAGGGACATTCGATCCGAGTGCGCAATACGGCCGTGAGAGTCGCCAAGCACAAGTACGGCGTTTCGCCAGAGGCGACCGAAGTGGACTTGGCAAGCAAGCTTCATGACATCGGAAAGGTGGGGATTCGCGAAGAGGTGCTCAACAAGCCAGGACCGCTTAGTGAGCAGGAGTTCGCCCACGTCAAGGAACACGTGCTTCTCGGAGAGAGCATCCTGACGCCCATTGAGAAGCTGAGGTCCGTGGCAAGAATCGTGAGACACCATCACGAGCGGTTCGACGGAAAGGGCTATCCAGATGGGCTCCAGGGAGTAGCAATACCCGAGGCGGCGAGGATCATTGCCATCGCGGACAGCTATGATGCCATGACCTCTGCGCGGCCGTATCGTTCCGCGATGAAGCCCGAGGAGGCGGCGCAGGAGATCGAGAGGAAGGCCGGAACGCAGTTCGATCCCGACTGGACTGAGGTCTTTGTCAGTCTGTTCCACTCAGGGAGCATCGGCTGACGAGCGTGCGTTGAGATGCGGAGGCGGCGTTTCGGGGTCGAACGTCGTACAGGCCGTTGCACAGCGAACCACCAAGACCCTCATCGCCTTCCTCCCTGGGGGGATAGAGTACTCGGGAAGGGCTGGGGACGCCCAGGCGCCGAGGAAACAGGGCCGAGCCGGAGCACCATTTCCATTTTGAGTCAGAACGGCAATAAGGCCGGTCCGTTGTTTTCACCTCCGGAGAGATCGCGCCCGCTTGTTTTCATCTTGGCGCAGAACGATAATAAGCCAGTGCAACCTTAGGAAGCCCGGAACCTCAAGAGGGAAGCGGAGGAGGCCCGATGCCGAAGAGACCGGGCGTCTATGTTCGAGTCCCAGAGGGCTACTCGGCGTTCGTCCCAGATCCACTCCCACCGCAGCTTGTCTGGTCCGACCCGCTCCTCAACGCGCTCTCCGACGCCGACCGCGCCATCGGCCGGCTGGCGGGCGAGGGGCGACGCCTGCCGAACCCGCACGCCTTAATGCGACCGTTCATCACGCGCGAGGCCGTCCTCTCCAGCCGGATCGAAGGAACCCAGGCCACCCTCGGCGAGCTCCTGGCGGCTGAGGCAGGGGCCATTGTCGATCGGAGCCCCGAGGATCTGCAAGAGGTCTCAAACTACGTCGCGGCCCTCGAGTACGGGATCCAGAGGCTGAACGCTCTCCCCTTGTCGCTCCGCCTCGTCCGTGAGGTCCACGCCAAGCTCCTTCAGGGTGTCCAGGGCGAAAGCGCCCAGCCGGGGCGGTTCCGGAGATCCCAGAACTGGATTGGCACCCCCGGATCGACTCTTCAGACGGCAACCTACGTGGCCCCGCCGCCGGGGAAGATGACAGCCTGTCTCGAGGCCTTGGAGGGCTTTCTGCAGGACCGCTCCCTCCCTCCTCTCGCCCAGATCGCCCTGTCGCACTACCAATTCGAAGCGATTCACCCGTTCCTCGACGGGAACGGCAGGGTCGGCCGTCTCCTCGTCGTGCTCTTCCTCGTGGAGAGGGGAATCCTCCCGACGCCGCTCCTGTACCTCTCGGCGTTCTTCGAGGCGACGCGGCGCGACTACTACGATCGCCTGCTGGCGGTCACCGAGCGCGGCGAGTGGGAGGCCTGGCTCCTCTACTTCCTGAACGGCATCGCCCGGCAGTCGGAGGACGCGGTCGACCGCGCCATGCGGATCACCGCACTGGTCGATCGATGGCAGGGGAGGCTCGCGGGGATCGGGACCAAGGCGCCCTCTCTCCTTGCGGAGCGGCTGGCGGCCAATCCGTACCTGACGGCGAAGGTGGCGGCGCAGAACCTCGGCGTCGCCTTCACGACGGCCGATCGGGCGATCCGCCGCCTCGTCGACGAGGGCATCCTGACTCCGATAGGGGATGGCCGCCGAGGCCGCGCGTACTGCGCGAAAGCGATCCTGTCGATCCTCGAGGAGCCGGCGAAGCTGACGCCGTGAAGCTCTCTTCTCCCAGACCTCATGGGTCTTCGTCTCACGCGGTGCTGGGAGGGAGGATCAAGAGGCAAGACGTGACCCCGGTGTCGCTGTCTCCTCTAAGGCGGGTCTGGGCGAGCTCTTTTCTTGTCGTCCCGTCCGGCGTCGGCGCTAGCTCCTGCGAGGAGAGGGATCATTCCGCGACGACAGCGCCGAGCTGAGGAGAAACCCGCTCCAGCAACGGCCGCAGGTTCTTGTGAGGGATCTCGCCCATGCGATGCAGCCGGCCTGCGACGATTCCCGGGTGCCGCGCGATGCTGGCAGCGAACGACTCGACGCGAGCCCGCGAGTAGTAGGGGCGAACTGCTTGAGCAAAGCGGGCCAGCGGTTGGCCTGGAACTAGCCACTCGGCCGCCAGCCGGTTTGACTCCTCCTCTTCTGGGTCAGAGGCGGCAGATTCGGGATCAAGCTCGTCCAGGAACTCCCCAACGTGACCCGCGTGGAGGTGCCCGAGCTCGTGCATGAGAGAGAACCAGAAGGAGTCGACTCGGTCGTAGCGCAGCGTGAGCCCGATCACGGGCTGGCCGTCGAGGTAGAGAACGGCTCCGTCCAGGTAAGTTTGCGGCAGATGCCGCAGGACCACGAACCGGACGCCGTAGCTGCCCAGGACCTCCCGGACCCGCGGCACGCCGTCGAGGCTAGCGGTGAGAGCGAGGACCTTGTCGATGCAGCCCGAGCGGAACCGGGTCGCGGAGAACCTGGACACGGTCAACCCCGCGGCCAGGGACCGCGCGCGCTGGCACCAGGCGACGAGCGAGGGGGCGCTGACCGTGGCACGGTTCGCGCCCCGGAAGCCCGCGGCCAGGCGCGGGATGGCGCCGAGGCTCGAGACGCTGAGCAGGGCACACACGGCGTTCTCTAGCTCGTCCTGGTCCTGGGTATCAGGCAGCCATCCCCTCTTGACGAGCTCAGCAATGGGAAGGTACTGGCGCAGCCTAAGGCGGCGGGTGACCGCACCTTTCTCCGCAGTGCCCTCGGCGAGATGGAGGCGGTAGTTCGACTCGAGGTTGATCCACAGCTCAGCCGAGGTACCGAACGCCTCGCTGAGGGCAATGGCCATCTCAGGGGTGATCTGCTTCTTCCCCGCGATGATCGGGCTGATCTTCGACTCAGGGCGCCCCAGGATCTCGGAAAGGTACTTCTGGGACCAGCCCCGTGCCTCGAGCTCCCGCTTGATGATCCTCCCCGGGGGCAAAGCCCTTGCGGAGCGCAGCTCAACCGACACGGTCCACCTCCTTTCCTGGGTCCTTGCACTCCTAGTGGTAGTCGACGACGTTCATCACCACGAGGAAGCTTCCCTTCTTGTCCTTCTCCGTCCTGAACACGAGTCGGTATTGGTCATTCAAGCGGATGGATCTCGCCCCGCGCTTCCACTTCTTCCCCTTGAGTTTCTCCACGCGGAAGGCCTTGAGCTTGTAGAGGTCCCGGATGTCTGCCGCCGCGCGGATGACCTCCAGCGCCTCAAAGAACGCATCGACGACGCCCGCAGGATACCGTTCGGCTCCCTTCTCCTCGGTGTACAGCCGCCGACATGAGTCGTCCTCGATCTCGAAGCACACCATTCACCCCTAACGGGAAGACCCATTCCGCGAACTTGACAGTAGGCGGTTCACCTCATGGGTAAACCATACCACGAAACGCCTAGCGAGTCAAGGAGGAGGCGTTCGTGGACAAGGGCGAGCCAGGTAGGAGCGTCATCGAGGGCGGAGCGGGTTCGGTGTGTCGGCCGGCGGCGAGTGTGACAAGAGAGTGCTCCCTTCAGGGTGGGCAGGGAACGTCAAGCGGCAAGACGCGACCCCTGCGGCACGACGCGGCCCGGAGCACCCATCAACTCCGGGCGAGCTTGTCTTCTCGAACTGCGCAATCGTAGCATTTGGGGAGACCCGTGCACCTCTTGACAACGGCGGGCGGGTCTGAGATGATAGTACGAGTCGGACGACTTGTACACGTCGTACGACTGAGGAAGGAGGTGGTGAGTGGAAGCTCTCAAGGCATCGCAAACGAGGATCCCACCGGAGACCTTCAACCGGGTCGCCTACCAAGGGGAGCGCGTGCGCGTGGACCGTCGGGGCGGGAAGCCTGTGTATCTTGTGTCCCAGGAAGATCTCGATCTCCTGGCGAAGCTCGAGGACGTCTACTGGGCGGAAGAGGGCCAGAGGGCCTTGGAGGAGTTCGACCGATCCGGCGAACCCTCCATCCCCTTCTCTGAGCTGAGGAAGCATCTGGGGATCTGAGGCATGTCGTATCGCGTCGAGTTGGTGCAGAGGGCGGCCGACGAGCTAGAGGCCCTGCCGAAGCACGTTCAGAAGAAAGTCGCCCGCTGGCTCGACCTCCTCTCACGAGATCCGCGTTACGTTCGGACAAAGCAGCTTGTGAGCAAGGGCGAGCTGCGCCGCCTGCACGTGGGGAAAGACCACGTCGTTGTCTACGCAGTCCGAGACACAGAAGGGCTGGTTCTGGTCGTCCGGATCGCGGACCGCAAGGACGTCTACCGTGGGTTGTGACGCGGCTCGTCTCCTGAACCCGTGTCTCGTTCGACCCGCGCATTTCGCTCATCGGGGGATCTGCCCCTTCTGCAAAGGAACAAGGTCCCAAGAGGTGCTGACCCCTCCCCCAGATTGGGCGCTCCAGCGGCCCGGAGCCAGGGCGTGGAGATCAGGTTGCGGCCGCACGGGTTCGTCTGTCCGGTGCACTCGGGAAGACGAGTGCCTGGGCCGAGCTAGAGATACCGAGCAGATTACGGCGAGATCCGATGCTGCAATGAAAGACGGAGCGGGTCGCCCGAGGAACACGAAGAACGAAGATCGGACCAACCCAACTCTGGTCGGAGAAAGAGCCGGTTTCCACGTGAACCGCAGGCGCCTTCTCGTAGTCGACACAAGCGCCCCAGTTGACTTGGTAGATGAGTGCGCGGACTATCGAAGTCATCTATCCCCCTTTTCAACCGCTCGTTTGAGGTTAAGGGCGAGGAGGCGTTCGAGGATCTGGTCGTCGGTGAGTTCGTGGGGCCAGGAGTAGGCATCGAGGACAGCGTCGTCGAGGCGCTGGCGGGTGAGCCAGCGGTCGCGTCTTTCCACGAGGTCCTCAGCCCGGCCGGAGATCACCCGGCCTCGAGGGCACTCCGCAGATTCTTTCCTTAGCGGGGGCACATCAGAGATGCGAAGCCCATCAGCAGGAATGAAGAACAGAGCCTGGAATGCTTGTACCGCGTTTGTCTCCTGTCGCCTCATCGATCATTGATCTACGTAGTTGACGCCCAGCACTTCTAGAACCTTTCGCTTCTTCAGTTCGATCGCTCTGGCTACGAATGCGTCCAGCCCTTCGGGAGGATAGTCTGGGTTCGGTTCGCTTTCCATTCCCAGGACGCTGCGAGCCATACCCTGAATTTGGAGCGTGATACCGGCCGCCCTGTCGCGCGTCGGGCTGAGTTGCTGATACAGGATCCGAAGCTGCAGCATGTGATCGCGGATATCAAGTTCCGCTGTTGAGGATAGGCCCGTCTCCAATCGTCGGTTGATCAGCCTCTGAAGGTCCTCGTAGTCCGTTTCGACGCTCTCTGTTCCCTTCCTAACGTAGATTGCGGCGTTTCGGATCTTGTCGCCGTCTGCGGTGGCGATGAACGGGATCCGCGCAGCATCGTCTGGAATGAAGAGCACCTGGAACGTTTTGCCCTGGAGCTTCGGGCACTCAGAAGTTGTGTACGGGAAATTAACCACCTCTAATTGTTCCACTAACGAAGGTGGGAGGTACCTCTCCAGTTCCTGGTTCACTTTCGCCTTGTCCTTCAATGCGGGAAGGCCTCGCGGCTCATTGGAACCATCTTCGACTCCAAAGACGATACAGCCACCTCCGGAGTTCGCCATCGCGAGCACGTGTCTGGCTAGCGTTGACTTCTCGGGCCATTCCACCTTGAAGTCGAGTTCGTTGCGCTCTCCGTGTGACTCCTTGAGTAGATCGCGCAGGGTCTCGCGAGACGGGTTTTCGAAGAACCTCGCGAACTCCTCGTTGAAGGCTTTGGCCTTCTTCTTTGTCATCGGTCTCCTCCTATTCCACACCTGATGCGCTGGCTAAGCACATCGCACCGTGAGTCATCGGAGTCTCCTGGTGGCACCCCGTTCGAGGTTGAGGGCGAGGAGGCGTTCGAGGATCGCCTCGTCGGGGAGGTCGCGGGGCCAGGCGTAGGCGTCGAGGACGGCGTCGTCGAGCTTCTTGTGAGCGAGGTCGAGCCACATGGGGCGCTCGTTGTAGAGGTTGGTCAGGGTCCGCTTCTTGAGGTCGGCCTCGCTCGCGCCCTCGGGATTCAGCCAGCGGTCGCGCTTGTCGACGAGGTCCTTCGCAGCGGCGGCGATGGCATGGACGCGCGGGTCCTCGATCGGCTCCTTTCCCGGCGGCCACGGGAAGGGGAAGGTCTCGAAGCAGGTCGTCGGCGTGTAGCGTGGCCGATCTTCCAGTTGGGTGCCCTGCTCTAGAGCCCAGAGCTCATGGACCTTGGAGTGGAGGACACCAAAGAAGTAGTCGTCCTCGCGGGCGAAGATGATGCACGCCTGATTCACGAGAACAGCAGCGTTGACCCAGACGAAGACGCGATGCTTGGCGTGGCAGGGCGTGGCGACCGAGCGGCGCTTCCCGACCAGTGCGGAACGCATGCCGGGCCTCGCCTCCGCGTACTGCCACCATCTCGCCGCGTATGCCGCCCGGCGGTTTCTCGTTCGCACGGGGTAGACGTGCACCCTCAGGTACTCAAACGGCTTCTCGTATTGGGCTGCCTCTTCGAGCGGCATCAAGCCGAAGTCGATCGTCCACATCCCGCGAGGGCGTTTCGTTAGGTCGACAGCAGACACCACCGGGCGCAGTACGTCGGAGTTGGGTCTTCCATTGGGATTCGGCGGTGCTGCGAGCATCTCCCCGGCAAGTACAGCCAGAATGTCGAACGGTGCCTTCGACGATGGCCCCTGAAAGGAGATCCTCGCGTTCTCGGCAAGCTGGCCCCTGGCTGTCAGGTCGACAGCGGAGGTCAAGTCTGAGTTGATCACCGCAACGGACTGCCCGTTCAGCGCGCGGGACTCCTCGCGGCCATCGTCAAACCCGACCATGGACACGTGCACTGCCGCGCTCTCGAGAATCCAGTTGCGGTCCGACTGCGCCCAGAAGATGTCGCCGGTCTGTTTGATGCGCTCAAGCACCGTGCGGTTCGCGCCGCCGCGGATCCCCTGGGTGGCGAGAAGCCCAGCGCGCCCGAGACGACCTCGTTCGATCTCCGCCCGTGCCCTTTCGAACCAATAACAGCAGAGGTCGGCGAACGCGGGCACGCGGCCTTCGTACAGCCGAAAGAGCCCCTCAACGTAAGTGTCCCCAAGTTCCCTTCGAATGCGATTCCCCCCAAGGAACGGAGGATTCCCCACGACTACCGTCGCCTCCGGCCACTCCGGCTCGACGGGGTTCCCCGCGTCGTCAAAGGCGAGGATCGCGTCCATCTCATGGAGGTTGTCCAGGCGCTTGAGAATCGGCTCCTTGGGGAAGCCGAACCCGTTCTCGCGCAGCCACTGGATGTAGCCGATCCAGACCGTGGCCTGGGCGAGCTCGTGGGCGTAGGCATTGACCTCGATCCCGTAGAGCTGGCTCGGGGAGACGGCGGGGAAGAACCTCCCGACGTCGAGGTCGGCGGAGAGGGTGATGACCTCCTTCTCGAGGTCGAGGAGCTGGCGGAGGGCGACGTAGAGGAAGTTTCCGCTCCCGCAGGCCGGGTCAAGGACGGTCGTCCTCGCGATCTCGTCAGCGAACCCGACGAGAAGCTTCTCGAGCTGTCTCCGCAGGCGGGCCTGCTCGGTCCCTGCCTTTGCGGTCCGGCGCTTCTCGGCGAGGCCGAGCGCTTCCGTCTTCACCTCCTCCCAGCGGCGGCGGAGCGGGGCCATGAGGACGGGCTCGACGATGAGCGAGATGTCCTCGCGGCTCGTGTAATGGGCTCCGAGCTGGGCGCGCTTCCCTGGGTCGAGGCTCCGTTCGAACAGGGTCCCGAAGATGGAGGGCTCGATCGCCGACCAGTCGAGTTGCGTCGCGCGGGAGAGGACCTCGAGGTCCTCTTCCTCGAGGCGGAGGGCCGGGGCGTCGTCGAACAGGCCGCCGTTGACGTTCGGGATCCGGTCGATCCCGAACCAGCCTCCGGCGCGGAGAGCCTCGAAGAGCTGGGACACACGGGCCTGGAAGGAGGCCGGATCGCCCCGCGTGTTCTCGACGAGCTTGCGGAAGAGCTGGTTCGGCAGGAGGCCGACGTCCTCGGCGAAGAGGCAGAAGAGGAGGCGGATCAGGAAGTGAGCGGCCTGGTGTGGGTCCTCCCCGCGGGAGCGCAGGGCGTCGGCGAGAGCGGAGAACTCTGCGGCGACCCGCTGCGTGACCTGCTCAGAGGTCTGATCAGCGCGCAGCCGGTCCGGGTCCTCGAAGACGGCGTGCAGCGTTTGGAGGCCGGCGGGCGTGAGGAGGTCGTCCAGGGAGAGGCGGATCTCTCGGCGGACGGTGTTCGTGAAGTTCGTGCGGACGAGGATCGTCTCCATGTCGGAGACGACGAGAAGCGGCGGGTTGAGCAGAGCCTCGCGGTACTGGAGGAGCTGGCCGTAGGCGGCCTCGAGGTCCTTCTTCTTCCCTTTGTACTCCCAGGCGAAGAAGCCCTTCTTCCAGACGTCGGCCCAGCCGTCGCCGCCGGACGTCTTGTCCGCCCCTCTCTCGAAGCAGAACCAGCTTCCCTCCGGATCCGCCTCCCCCGGCGTCGGGTGCCCGAGGAGTCGGCAGAGGTCGATGAAGTGTTCCTGTGCGCCGGACCTCTCCTTCAGCTCCGACTTCCGCCACTTGGCAGCGAATGCCTGGGGCGTGATCCTGTCGCTCGCCTCTCTCGGTCCCTTCGTCGGCATGGGTGCAGGTAGCGCTACCTAGGAGCCATTCTAGGTTCACACCCAACGCAACTCAAGTTGACGAGCGAACAGCGCGGCTGAGGGGGTCTCGTTTCCCTACCCCGCGAACTCGCGGATCGACTGGGCAACCCAGTCCTGCTCCTCGGGTCTGATCTCCGGGAAGAGGGGGAGGGAGAGCGCCTCCTGGCTCGCCCGCTCCGACTCGGGGAGGTCGCCTTGCTTGTGCCCGAGGGAGCGGAAGCAGTCCTGGAGGTGAAGCGGGAGTGGGTAGTAGACCTCGGTCCCGATCTCGCGGTCCTTCAAGTGCTTCTGCAGGGCGTCGCGCCGTCCTCCGGCCACGCGGATCGTGTACTGGTGGAAGATGTGCGTCCGGTCGCGAAAACGAGGCGGGGTCGTGATCCCGGGGGTCCCGGCGAGGGCGGCGTCGTAGCGGTCGGCGATCCCAGCGCGGGCTTGGCTCCAATCAGCAAGGTGAGGAAGCTTCGTGCGCAGGACGGCAGCCTGCAGGGCATCAAGGCGCGAGTTGTAGCCGATCGTCCGGTGGAAGTACTTGGGCTTGGAGCCGTGGACGCGGAGGATGCGCAGCGACTCGGCGAGGGCGTCGTCGTTCGTGATCACCATCCCGCCGTCCCCGTAGCAGCCGAGGTTCTTCGTCGGGAAGAAGCTGAAGCAGCCGAGGCGCCCGATCGTCCCGGCCTTCTTCCCCTTGTACTCGGCCCCGATCGCCTGGGCGGCGTCCTCGACGATCGCGATCTTGTGCTCGTTCGAGATCGCGACGAGCTCGTCCATGTCGGCCATCTGGCCGTAGAGGTGGACCGGGATCATCGCTTTCACCTTCCCGGCGTGGCGCTTGTCGGCGAGGATCCGGCGTACGGAGGCCGGGTCGAGGTTGAAGGTCTTGGGGTCGATGTCGGCGAAGACGGGGACCGCGCGGGCGTTGTGCACGACGCCGGCGGTGGCGAAGAAGGTGAAGCTCGGGAGGAGCACTTGGTCGCCCTCCCCGATGTCGAGGGCGCGGAGGGAGAGGAGGAGGGCGTCGGTCCCGCTCGCGAGGCCGATCGCGTGTTTCGCGCCGCAGAAGGCGGCGACCTCCTTCTCGAGGCCCTCGACCTCTGGGCCGAGGATGAACCGGCCTGAGACAAGGACGCGCGCGACCGCGGCGTCCATCTCCGGCTTCAACGACTCGTACTGCCTGACCAGGTCAAGGATGGGGACTTTCATCGTCACCTCGCTTGTAGATTTCTAGGCCCGCCTTCAGGATGCCGCTCATCCAGGGATCTCCTTCCGCCAGGCGTGCGGCGACCTCGTCCTCGGTGTAAGGGAAGACGTCGATGGGGAGCCCGACGCCGTCGGGGAGGTAGTCCGTGATCCGGCGGTGGAACGGCTCAGGGTGGCCGTGCAGGATGAGGAGGAGGTCGACGTCGCTCCCGGGCCCGAAGTCGTCGCGCGCGTAGGACCCAAACAGGATCGCCCGCACGACCTCCGGCCGTCCGGCGGCGAGGCGCTCCAGCCAGCGGGTCACCACAGAGAGGACCTCCTTCCTATCGGCGAATGCGACCCTGACAGAACTCAAGGACCCTCCTCGCATCTTCGAGGGCGCGCGTGGCGTCGCTCTGCGTGTAGTAGTCTCCTGGCGTCCCGGAGCCGAAGCTCTCGGGATAGCGCGACGGGATGTAGTGGCGATCGAGGGCTTTCGCCGAGCGGGTGACTGCTGCCGGAGCCTTCTCTCCAGGGGGAAGGTTGTCGAGAGCGGCGCTGATCATGTGTCCCCAGGCCTCGGCGTTCAGAGAGCGGAAGAGGGCCTTCACCGCCATCTCCCCGGCCTGGTGGGCGGCGAAGCAGGCCCAGTCGTAGTCGCCCAGCTCAAGGGAGCGCTCGGCGTGGGTCAGGTTGCGCTCGGCCTGACGGAGCCAGTCCTCGACGCGGCTAGGCATTCCCTCCTCCCTCGAGAGAGACGGTCTCGCCCCTCTTTGTGTAGCGGCCGCCGCAGGAGGCGCAGGTCGCCTTCTCTCCCGTGAACGCGATCTCCTGGCCGCAGGCGCACGCCCAGCCGCGAAGGCGGGCCGGGTTTCCGTAGACGATGGCGTGGGCGGGGACGTCCTTCGTGACGACCGACCCGGCGCCGACGAAGGCGTGCTCTCCCAGGGAGTGGCCGCAGACGATCGTCGCGTTGGCCCCGATCGTCGCCCCGCGGCGGATCACGGTCTTCGCGTACTTCGCGTGGTCGGTGGGGAAGCCGGAGCGGGGGCGCTCTACGTTCGTGAACACGCAGCTTGGCCCGCAGAAGACGTCGTCCTCCAGGGTCACGCCCTCGTACACGGAGACGTTGTTCTGGATCTTGACGTTGTTCCCCACAGTGACGTTGGGGCCCACGAGGACGTTCTGCCCGAGGGAGCAGTTCTTCCCGATCCGCGTCCCCTTCATCACGTGCGTGAAGTGCCAGACCTTCGTCCCGGCGCCGATCTCGACGCCGTCGTCGACGTCCGCCGACTCGTGAACGGTGACTCCCTCCAGCGCAGGCGCTTTCCTCTCCACCGGCCTTCCTCCTTCCTTCATCGAACGTTCTGCCTGCTCGAGCACACGCAGGACGCGCAGGCCGTCCTCCCCGCTCGCCCTGACTGGCATCGCTCCGTCGCGCACCGCGGCGAGGAACGCCTCGGCGATCAGCCGGAGCGGCTCACCGGGTGGGAGAGGGACGGCTCGCGAGGTCCCGGCGCGAGGACGCCAGCCTTCGCCCGACCTCTCGGCGCGTGCCTCGTAGAGGACGAGCTTCTCCTTGGCCACGTCGTCGAAGACGGCCATCCCATCCTCTCCGACGACGGTTAGGCGGCGCGTCTTCACCGGGTTGAGCCAGCTCACGCGGACCGACGCGAGGGCTCCGGAGGGGAAGCGAAGCGAGACGGACGCGACGTCCTCGATCCCCGGTTGCAGGAAGGATTCCCCGTGAGCGGCGACGCAGTCCGGCTCCTCTCCGAGGAGGTAGAGGAGGACGGAGAGGTCGTGCGGGGCGAGGCTCCACAGGGCGTTCTCCTCGCTTCGGATGACGCCGAGGTTCAGGCGCTCGCTCGCCGCGTGGCGGACCCGGCCGAGGGCTCCCTCGTCGAGGAGCCTCTTCAGCTCGACCACCGCGGGGTGGTACTCGAGCAGGTGGTCGACCATCAGGGCGAGCCCCTTCTCCCGGGCGAGGCGGAGGAGTTCCGCCGCCTCGCTTGTCTTCATGGCGATGGGTTTCTCCACCAGAGCCGGGACCCCCGCGCGGAGGGCCTCCGCGGCAAGGGCGAAGTGGGTGACGGCCGGGGTCGCGATCACGATCGCGTCCACTCCCTGGAAGACAGGCTCAGGGGAGAGCCCAACGCTCGGGTGCGCCGCCCTCATTGCCTCGCGGCGCTCGGCCCTGGGCTCGCAGACGAGGACGTTCTCCGCGCCGAGGAGCTCGCAGAAAGTGCGGACGTGGTTCTGACCCCAGCCGCCTGCCCCAAGGATCGCGACGCGCATCAGCCCGCTCCGAGCCGGACGACCTTCTCCGAGGTGATCCCGTGGGTTGCGTTCCGGGTGTCGAAGACGAGCTTCGCGTGCTCGACGACAAGCTTGTAGTCCACGTTCGAGTGGTCCGTCGTGATGAGGACGAGGTCGCACGCCTCGACCGACTTCGCCGTGAGCGGGACGCTCCGGAGGGAGAGGCCCTCCACTTCGGCGGACGGAATGTACGGGTCGTGGTAGGAGAGGGTGGCTCCCCTGTCGAGGAGCAGGCGCGCGATCTTCAGGGCTGGGGACTCCCGCAGGTCGTCGATGTTCCGCTTGTACGCCATCCCGAGGAGGAGGACCCTGGCCCCCTTGAGGGCTTTCCCCTCGCGGTTCAAGAGTTCCATCGCCCGCTCGACCACGTGGTAGGGCATGGCGTCGTTCACGTCGCCCGCGAGTTCAATGAACCGGGTCGGGAAGTCGTACTCCTTCGCCTTCCAGGAGAGGTAGAACGGGTCGAGGGGGATGCAGTGCCCACCGAGGCCCGGCCCGGGGTAGAAGGGCATGAACCCGAACGGCTTCGTCTTGGCTGCCTCGATCACCTCCCAGATGTCGATCCCCATGCGCTCACACAGGAGGGCGAGCTCGTTCACGAGGGAGATGTTGACGATGCGGAAGATGTTCTCGAGCAGTTTCTCCATCTCTGCGACGCGTGGGGAGGAAACGGCCATCACGGTCCCATTGATCACCCGTTCGTAGAGGGCCTTGGCGACCTCAGTGCACGCCGGGGTGACCCCGCCCACGACCTTGGGGGTGTTCTTCGTCTTGTACTCGGCGTTCCCTGGGTCGACCCGCTCTGGGGAGAAGGCGAGGAAGACGTCCGCCCCCACCTTGAGGCCGCGGGAGCTGATCTGCGGGAGGATGATCTCCTCCGTCGTCCCGGGGTAGGTCGTGCTCTCCAGAACGACGAGCTGCCCCTTGTGGAGGTAGGGAAGGGACTGCTCGACGACGGACTCGATGTAGCTCGTGTCGGGTTGCTTGTTCCGGTCGAGGGGGGTGGGGACGCAGATTGTGACGACGTCCACGTCGGCGACGACCGCGAAGTCCTGCGTCGCGGAGAGCCTTCCCTCGAGGACAACCTCCGAAAGGTCTTGGGCGAGCACGTCGGGGATGTAGTTCTCCCCGCGGTTCACGAGGTCGACCCGCTCCTTCTTCCGGTCGATCCCGACGACGCAGTAGCCGGCCTTCGCCTTCTCGACCGCGAGCGGAAGGCCGACGTAGCCGAGGCCGATCACCGCGATCCTCGCCCGCTTCTCCTTGATCTTCAACAAGAGGTCCATGGAGTCCTCCTTGTAGCTAGCCCCATTCTACGCCCAGATCAGCGCCGCCGCCCATCGAAGAGCGAGATGGATCCCAGGCGGCCTTCGAGGCACAGGGCGCCCACCGTCCCTTGGCCCGGGTAGAGCGGGACGAGCGTCCAGCGCGCGGCGTCCGCTCTACCGTTCGGTGTGCTGAGGAGTCGCGCGGGCTCGCCAGGGGCGAAGGTGACCTCGGTCTCTCGCAGGGCGCGGAGGGAGATCCCCTCTCCGGTCGCCTTCAGGTAGGCCTCCTTCCTCGTCCAGGCGGAGGTGAAGGCGAAGGGGCGCACGCGCGCGGGGAGCGCCGCGAGCACCTTGGCCTCCTCCGAAGAGAAGAACCGCCGGGCGAGGTCAAGGTGCGGGCGGTCCGGGCGGATCGTCTCGACATCCACACCAACCTCTCGCCCGCGCGCGACCGCGACGAGGAGGGTACCGCCGGAGTGGGAGAGGCTGAATCGCAGGTCGCCCGGGTTCTGCTCCTTGACGAGAGCGGGCTTCCCGCGAGGATCGAAGTCGAAGACGAGCTCTTGCGGCGGGACAGCGAGGTAGAGGCTGACCACCTCGCGCAGGAAGGCCCAACCCGCGAGGGACTCCGCGCGAGCCCCAACGCGCCGGATCCGCTCGCTCTGCGCCTGTTCCGCAGCGCTCACGAGGATCCCGTCCTTGTCGAGTGTCCTCGCGAGCGCCCTCCGCGGGAGGCGCCAGACGTGAACCTGACTCTCCTCTAGGAAGGGCAGGTCCGGAGCGGCCTGCCAGCGGCAAGCACCGGATCCGCGGGGGCCGGTTTGAGCGAGCGCAAGCACCTCCTTGAACCACGCTCATGTTACCAGCTCGTGCTGGGGCGCGTCATAGGGTGAGGGAGAGAAGGTCCTTCGGGCAGGCCGCGCGCGGTGCCGCCTTTCGAGGCTGTAGGATCTCCTTGCAGCGGCTAAGTCAGCGCAGCGCCTGGAAGAGGCTCCAGCTGCCGAGAAGGACTACGGCGACCGCGACGGCGAAGGTGAAGGACCTCTGGGGCAACCGGCGCACGGTCAACGCGGCGAGGGGAACGGCGAGAACCGCGCCGACGATGAGGGGCGGAGCCACGTGCCACGACGTCCCCGGGCGGAGGACGAGGAAGGAGACGATCCCGACGAGGCAGGTGAAGGCCTCGGCGAAGCTCGTGATCCCGACCGCGCTCTTCGGCCCCACCCCGGAGACCACCTGGCTCGGCATCATCAGCGGGCCGTAGCCTCCTCCGGAGATCCCCTTGTTGAACGAGGCGACCCCGCCGATCCCCAGGAGCGCAAGGAGTCGGCGCCAGGAGAAGGAGAAGAGGAAGTCCCTCCGTCGCCTCAGCAGCATCAAGAGGCCCATCGCCAGGACAAGAGAGGCGATGTAGGTCTTGACGACCTTGCTGGGGAGGCTGACCGACGCCGCGACACCGGCGATCGCTCCGGCCGCGCTCACAAGCCCGATCGTGAGCCCGAGCGAGAGGTCCCGCGACCCCAGTCGGAAGTCGACGTTCCCTGCGCGGTGGTGCAGGACGACCCCCGCGAGATCGGTCGCGAGCTCGGAGAGGAGGACAGCCGGGACGACCTCGGCCGGGACGAGGCTGAAGAGGAACAGGATCGGCGTGAGAGCGGTCCCGTAGCCCATTCCGAGGGTGGAGTCGACGTACTCTGCGGCGAAGGCGAGGGGTGCGAGGTGCCAGGGGAACATGGGTTCTCCTTGTGTACTCCAGACAGAGTACGCGCAGTCTAGCGCCCACGGCTGCGGGTTTCAATGGATGCAAGCCTTGCTCCAACGAGAGGGGAGACCTATACTCCGAAGCGCGTATGGCGGGCGATCGCGTCACTCTGAAGATTCCCCGGCCTCTCTACGAGAACCTGAAGCGGGTCGTCGAGGGAACGGGGTTCCGCTCGGTGAACGAGTTCGTGGTCCACGTCCTGCGCGACCTGGTCGTCGAATCCGGAGGAGCCCCCAGCGCGCTCACCCCGCGCGAGGTGGAGGCCCTCCGCACGCGGCTGCGGACCCTCGGCTACCTCTAGCCTCGAAAGGAGACCCTGACGTGCAGGATGGTTTCGTCGTCTGGTTCACCGGGCTCCCCTCTTCCGGGAAGACCACGCTCGCCGTGGCTTTGGAGGAGGAGCTCCGGCGACGGGGGCTCCCTTACGTGCAGCGCCTGGACGGAGACGTCGTCCGCCAGGACCTGACGCGGGACCTCGGCTTCTCTAAGGAGGACCGGGACGAGAACATCCGCCGGGTGAGCTTCGTCGCCTCCCTCCTCTCTCAGAACGGGGTCCCGGCGCTGTGCGCGTTCGTCTCCCCGTACCGCGAGGCGCGGGCGGCGGCGCGGACGCGGGTCCCACGATTCGTCGAGGTCTACTGCCGGGCGCCGTTGGAGGTCCTCATCGAGCGGGACCGCAAGGGACTCTACAAGAAGGCGATCGCCGGCGAGATCCACGGCTTCACCGGAGTCGACGATCCGTACGAGGAGCCGGAGAGGCCGGAGGTCGTCTGCGACACGGACCGGGAGACGGTCGACCAGTCGCGGGACAAGGTCCTCGCCTACCTCGAGGAGAGGGGCTGGATCGAGCAAGGAAAGCGGAGGGCGAGAGGAGAAGCTGCGGCGCGAGCAGGAGGGGGTCTCTCCGTGCCCCACGGCGGGAGGCTCGTGTCGCGGGTCGCTTCAGGAAGGGAAGCGGACGCCCTTCGACGAGAAGTGAACGGTCTCCCGCGCGTCTCCGTCTCCTCCTACGCCCTCGCGGAGCTCCGCTGTCTCGCGACCGGGGTCTACTCCCCTCTCACCGGCTTCCTGCGCCAAGGCGCGTACCGAAGCGTCGTCGACTCGATGCGCCTCCCGGACGGGACGGTCTGGCCTCTCCCGGTCACGCTTTCCGTTCCGGAAGGGGAAGCGGAGTCCCTGCGGCCGGGTGGGATGGCCGCGCTGGCGATGGAGGATGGGGAGCCCGTCGGGCTGATCGAGGGGCTGGACCTCTTCCGGCGCGACCCGGCGGCCGAGGCGAGGGCGGTCTTCGGGACGGACGACCCAGCACACCCGGGTGTGGCGCGCCTTCTTGCCGAGCCCTCTCTCCTTGTCGGAGGCGACGTCAACGTCTTTCGGCTCCCTGAGCCGGCGTTCCCGGAGATCGCCCTCTCTCCGGAGGCGGTGCGCGAGGAAGCGGCTCGACGGGGTTTCCGGACCCTCGCCGCCTTCCAGACACGGAACCCGCTTCACCGGGCGCACGAGCACCTCCTTCGGCTCGCCCTCGAGGTCTGCGACGGCCTCCTTATCTCCCCACTGATGGGGGAGACGAAGGAGGGAGACGTCCCGGCTGCGGTCCGCCTCCGGACGTACCAGGCGGTCGCCGACGACTACCTCCCGAAGGAACGTGTCCTCATCGCCTCGTTCCCGGCGAACATGCGCTACGCCGGGCCGCGCGAGGCCGTCTTCCACGCCCTGTGCCGGAAGAACTACGGGGCGACACACTTCATCGTGGGTCGCGACCACGCTGGGGTCGGCACCTACTACGGCCCGACCGCAGCCCAGGAGGTCTTCGACCGCTTCGCCCCCGAGGAACTGGGGATCGTCCCGCTCCGCTTCCAGCCAGCCTTCTTCTGTCGCCGCTGCGGTGAGATGGCGACCGAGCGGACCTGTCCGCACGCGAAGAGCGACCGGGTCGAGCTCTCCGGGACGGCGCTGCGTGGAATGCTCTCCCGCGGTGAGCTTCCACCCATGGAGGTCACCCGGCCCGAAGTGGCGCGGATCCTGATTGAGGAGGTGCGGTGAGGCGGCTCGCCCTGATTGGGCTTGACTGCGTCGACCCAGCCCTCCTCCAAGGCCTCCTGCCCGACCTTCCGACCCTGTCCGAGCTCGTCGCCGGGGGGACCTTCAGTCGCCTGCGATCAGTCGACCCGCCGATCACGATCCCGGCCTGGATGTGCATGATGACCGGAAAGGACCCGGGCGAGCTCGGGGTGTACGGGTTCCGCAACCGCGCGGATCGCTCCTACACCGCGCTCCGGGTCGCCTCCTCGGCCTCCTTCTCCGCCCCCGCGATCTGGGACTCGCTCGGCGAGAAGGGGCTCCGCTCAATCCTGATTGGTGTCCCAGGGACGTACCCTGCGAGGCCGATCCACGGCCTCCTCGTCTCGGACTTCCTCGCCCCAGGGATGGACTCCGATTTCGCCTACCCCGCCTCCCTGCGCGATCGGGTCCGTTCCCTCGTCGATGAGTACCGGTTCGATGTGCGCGACTTCCGGAAGAAGGGGAAAGAGCAGGTCCTGGAGGAGGCGTGCACGATGACCCGGAAGCGCGTCGAGTTGGCTCGCGCCCTCCTTGCCGACGAGAAGTGGGACCTGTTCGCCATGGTCGAGATCGCCCCCGACCGCGTCCACCATGCCCTGTGGGCGGACCACGACCCGGCGCACCCGCGCCACGACCCGCGGGGCCCGTTCCGCGACGGACTCCGCACCTACTACCAGCTTCTGGACAAAGAGCTCGCCTCCCTCCTCTCCGACCTCCCGGGCGGGACGCAGGTCCTTGTCGTCTCCGACCACGGGGCCCAGCCTCTCCGCGGCGGGATTGCCCTGAACGAGTGGCTGCTCCGGAAGGGCTATCTCGCGCTCAAGGAGGAGCCGCTCACTGGAGCGCGGATGGAGGACCTGATCAAGCGAGAGAAGGTCGACTGGCCGCGGACTCTCGCCTGGGGGGAGGGAGGGTACTACGGCCGGGTCTTCCTGAACGTCGTCGGCCGCGAGCCGCAGGGGGCGATCCCCCCGGAGCGCTACAAGGCCCTTCGTCAGGAGATCGCCCGCGGCCTCGAGGGGATCCCCGACGACGAGGGGCGGGCCATCGGGACGCGGGTCCTCCTTCCCGAGGACCTCTACCGCGAGGTGAACGGGATCCCTCCCGATCTTCTCGTCTACTTCGGCGACCTCTCCTATCGCTCGATCGGCTCCCTCGGCCACGCTGCCGTGCAGACCCAGGGGAACGACACCGGAGCCGACGAGGCGAACCACGCCCCCTACGGGATCTTCCTTGCGCACCCAGGGGTGGAGGGGACGGGGGACCGCTCTCTCCTTGACGTGAAGGGGTACGTCCTGCGTCACTTCGACCTGAAGGAGGAGGGATGACCGAGAGACGGCCGGTCCCGATCTCCGAGGAGGTCGCTCGCGCGATCGAGACCCACCTCGAGGATCTCGGCGCCTCCTCTCTCGAAGAGGCCGTGGAGGCGATCCTCCGCGAGCGCCTCCGCGCCGCCGGCCACCTCCCGCCGTACTCTCCTGAGGAGGAGAAGGCGGTGGAGGAGCACCTCCGCGCCCTCGGCTATCTCGACTAGCCCGTTTCCCCGCTTGGATTGCGTGCGGAGACGCCCTACGATCCCCTCGAAACGGCGAGGAGGTCATTGCCCGTGGAGGAGAGGGTCCGGATCGAGGGGATGCACTGCGCGGCCTGCGCCCACGCGGTCGAAGAGGCGCTGCGCGGCGTCCCCGGCGTGACCTCCGCGTCGGTGAACCCGGTGACCGAGGAGGCGATCGTCCAGGCGGCGTTGGGTGTCGACCTCGGTGCCCTCCGGCAGGCGGTGGAGAGGGCGGGGTACCGCGTCGGGGCGGCGCGCGACGCGAAGACCACTCTGCGGCGGGAGGAAGCCCTCCAGGATGGCGAGCGTCGGCTGGCTGAAGCAAGACGGCGGATGGCGATCGCCTGGGCGTTCACCGCGCCGATCGTCGCCTGGATGATCCCGGAGATGGCGCTCGGGGTGATGTGGCCGAGCCCACTCGTCTTCCATCTCGGGATGGTCGCTCTCTCGCTCCCGGTCCTCTTCGTCGCCGGCTTTCCCACGCTCTCGGCCGGGACGAGGGCTGCCCTCCGCCTCTCCCCGACGATGGACACCCTGATCGTCCTGGGGACCGGAGCGTCGTTCGCCACCGGACTCGTCGCGGTGGGAGCCGAGATCGCCGGCGCCGCGCACCTCCCGGTCCACGACTACGCCGGGGTCGCGGCGATGATCATGGCGATTCACCTCACCGGCCGGCAGATCGAGGCCCTGGCGAAGGGGAGGGCCTCTCAGGCGATCCAGCGCCTGCTCAGCCTTGCCGCGAAGTCGGCGCGGGTCGTGCGGGACGGAGAGGAGGTCGAGGTCCCGATCGAGGAGGTTGCGGTGGGAGACCTTCTCGTCGTCCGGCCGGGAGAGAAGGTCCCTGCCGACGGCGTTGTCGAGACCGGGGCGAGCCACGTCGATGAGTCGATCGTCACCGGCGAGTCGATGCCGGTCCGCCGCGGTCCGGGGGACCGAGTGGTCGGTGCGACCGTGAACGGCGAGGGGCTCCTCCGGGTCCGGGCGACCGGGGTCGGGGAGGAGACCTTCCTCGCCCAGGTGATCCGCCTGGTCGAGGAGGCGCAGGGGACGAAGGTCCCGATCCAGGCGTTCGCCGACCGGGTGACGGCGATCTTCGTGCCGATCGTCCTCGGGATCGCCCTCCTCACCCTCGTCCTCTGGCTCGTTGCCCCTGGCCCCCTCTCCGTCGTGGTGCGCGCCGCGGCGGGCGTCCTCCCCTGGGTTGACCTCCATCTCTCCGGGGCGTCCCTCGCCCTCGTCGCGGCGATTGCCGTCCTCGTCATCGCCTGCCCGTGCGCCCTCGGCCTGGCCACGCCGACCGCCCTCATGGTCGGGAGCGGGGTCGGGGCGCAGAATGGGATCCTCTTCCGGTCCGGGGAGGCGATCCAGACCCTCGCCGGCGCGACGACGATCGTCTTCGACAAGACCGGGACCCTCACCGAGGGGAAGCCCGGCGTGACCGACCTCGTTCCAGCACCAGGGATCGAAGGGGAGGTGCTTCTCCGCACGGCGGCGCGGGTGGAGGTCGGCTCGGAGCACCCGCTCGGGAGGGCGATCGTGCGCGAGGCGCGCGAACGGGGGATGTCCGTCGGCGGAGGCGAGGGCGTGGAGGCGATCCCTGGCCAGGGCGTTCGCGGCACGGTGGATGGCGAGGTCGTCCTCGTCGGTACCGCGGCCCTCCTCTCCGAAGCGGGGATCAACGTCGCCTCCCTCCTGGACGACGCCGGCCGCCTGGAGAGGGAGGCGAAGACGGTTGTCTTCGTGGGCGCGGTCGGGCGCGGTCTCCTCGGCGCGATCGCGATTGCTGATCGCGTCAGAGACGGCGCGAGGGACGCGGTCTCCTCCCTTGCGGCCCTCGGCCTTTCTCCGGTGATCGTGACCGGGGACAACGAGGCGACGGCCCGCGCCATCGCGCGCGCGGTCGGGATCGACGAGGTCATCTCCGGGATCCTTCCGCAGGGGAAGGTGGCCGAGGTGGAGCGTCTCCAGCAGGAGGGGAGGGTCGTGGCGATGGTCGGGGACGGGATCAACGACGCCCCCGCCCTCAAGGCAGCGAACGTGGGGATGGCGGTCGGGACCGGGACGGACGTCGCGATCGAGGCGGCGGACGTCGCCCTCGCCCGCGGGGACCTTGCTGCGGCGGTGAGGGCCGTCCGCCTGGCGCGGGCCACGTTCCGCACGATCCGGCAGAACCTGTTCTGGGCGACCTTCTACAACGCGGTTGCCATCCCGGCGGCCGTCCTGGGGCTCCTTCATCCCGCCGTCGCCGAGGCGGCGATGGCCCTCTCCTCGGTGAACGTGGTCACGAACTCCCTCCGCCTCCGGCGCGTCGACCTCCATGGCGGGCGACGGAGGACGGCCCAGTAGGCCCGGCCTCCCCTGCGTTTACCCCCTTTTCCCGTAGCGGCTATACTCTTCGCACCGGGAGTGGGCCTGCCTGCTCCCGTATCACTCTCTTGGGGAGGTCCGACGCAGCATGAAGCTCACGCTGACGGTGATCAAGGCGGACGTGGGGAGCATCGGGGGGCACCTCGCCCCGAGCAGAAAGCTTCTGGAGCGGGTTCGCAGGGCGATCGAGGAGGGAGGGAAGGGCTTCATCCGGGATCGCTACATCGCCCACACCGGGGATGACATCGCGATCGTCCTGACCCACGAGCTGGGGGTCGAGAGTGAGCGGGTTCATCGCCTCTGCTGGGAGGCGTTTCAAGAGGGGACGAAGGTCGCCCAGGCTCAAGGATTGTACGCAGCAGGTCAGGACCTGTTGAAGGACGCCTTCTGCGGGAACCTGCGCGGGCTGGGTCCTGCCGTAGCCGAGATTGCATTCGACGAGCGGCCGAACGAGCCGTTCCTCGTCTTCGCCGCGGACAAGACCGAACCCGGAGCGTTCAACCTCCCCCTCTACCTCGCCTTTGCTGACCCGATGTACAGCTCGGGACTCATGCTCTCCCCGGCGGTCGGAAAGGGGTTCACGTTCACGGTGATGGACGTCGAGCACACCCACGCCAGCCGGGTGATCGACCTTGTCACCCCGGAGGAGATGTACGACCTGGCGGCCCTACTGCGCGACAACGCGCGGTTTGTGGTGGAGAAGATCTCGTCGCGCGCCGACGGGGAGCAAGCGGTTGCCTGCAGCACGACGCGCCTCTCCCACATCGCCGGTAAGTACGTGGGCAAAGACGACCCGGTGATGCTCGTCCGGACGCAGAAGAACTTCCCGGCGACCGGGGAGATCCTCGCCCCGTTCAAGGTCTGTCACCTCGTGGCCGGGTTCATGCGCGGGAGCCATACCGGGCCGCTGATGCCGGTGAAGGTCGGGACGTCAGTCTCGTTCTTTGACGGGCCGCCGATGGTCTCCTGCCTTGCGTTTTCCGTCCACGACGGGATCCTGACGGAACCCGTCGACGCCTTCGATCACCCCTACTGGGACGCGATCCGCGAGAAGGCAGCGCGCAAGGCCGACGACCTGCGCGAGCAGGGCTTCTCCGGTGCGGCGATGCTCCCCTACTCCGAGCTCGAGTACGGAGGGATCAAGGAGCGGATGCACGGCCTAGAGGGCCGGTTCCAGATCCGGCGCTAGCGAGGCAGGATGAAGCCCGAACGGATCGAAGAGCGGATTGCGCGGGTCCTCTACAGCCGGGAGGCGATCGCCGGGCGGACCCACGACCTGGGAGAAGCGATCACGCGTGACTACGGGCCGGGGCGCTCGGCGCGCGACCCGCGCGGCCGCCCCCCCGTCCTCGTCTGCGTCCTCCATGGGGCCCTCCTGTTCATGGGGGACCTCGTTCGGCAGATCCCGACCGAGGCAGAGCAGGACTTCATTTGCGTCTCCTCGTACGGAGACAGGACCTCCCCGGGGGCGGTGCGGCTCATCAAGGACCTGGAGCGTCCGATCGCCGGACGGGACGTGATCATTGTCGAGGACATCATCGACACCGGGTACACGATCGACTACCTCCTGCGTGGGTTTGCGGCGCGGAAGCCGGCCTCGCTTGCGATCTGCACCCTCGTGGACAAGGTTGTCCGGCGCGAGGTTCCGGTCAGAGTCGACTACGCCGGGTTTGTCCTGGAAGAGGACGCGTTCATCGTCGGCTACGGGATGGACTACGCCGAGCTGTACCGGAACCTCCCCTTCGTCGGCGTCCTCAAGCCCGAGTACATCCGATGACCGAGGCGGCCCTCACCCTGGGGATCGAGACCTCGTGCGACGAGACGGCGGTCGCCGTTCTCTCCGGCGAGACGGAGATCCTGTCAAGCCTTGTCTACTCCCAGGCCAAGCTCCACGCCCGCTACGGGGGGGTCGTGCCGGAGGTTGCCTCGCGCGACCACGTGCGGAAGCTCCCCTACCTCGTCCGGGAGGCCCTTGATCAAGCGAAGGTACCTCTCTCCTCGGTCTCCCTGGTGGCAGCGACGCGCGGGCCCGGCCTCGTCGGGCCCCTCCTCGTTGGCCTCTCGCACGGGAAGGGGATCGCGTTTGGCCTTGGAGTTCCGTTCATCGGCGTCAACCACCTCGAGGGGCACCTGTTTGCCCATCGCCTCTCCGCCCCCGAGGCCCCGCCCCCGTTCATGGGACTCGTCGTCTCCGGGGGGCACACCTCGCTCGTCCTCGTTCGGGAGTACGGGAGCTACCAGCTCGTCGGGTCGACGATGGACGACGCGGCCGGGGAGGCCCTGGACAAGGTGGGGAAGCTCCTGGGGATCGGCTACCCGGGCGGGGCCGAGATCGACCGCCTAGCGCGGATCGGCGACCCGAAGGCGATCCCGTTTCCTCGGCCGATGGGACAGGAGACGGGGTTCGACTTCTCCTTCGCTGGCCTGAAGACGGCCGTTCTCTACCACTTGAAGGCGCATCCGGGGTCGCGCGCGGAGGACGTGGCGGCGTCGTTCATGGCGAGCGTCGTTGACGTCTTGGTCACGAAGTCGATCGAGGCGACACGGCGCCACCACCTGAAGCGTCTTGTCGTTGTGGGGGGGGTCGCGGCGAGCACCACCCTGCGCGCGCGGCTCGCGGAGAAGGCGGCCGAACGGGGGATCGCGTTCTTCACTCCTCCGCTTGACCTGTGCACGGACAACGCGGCGATGATCGCCGCGGCCGGCGCCTTCCGTCACGCGACGAAGGGCGAGTCAGACCCTCTCTCCCTCTCCCCGGCGCCGTCTCTCTCCTTCTAAGGAGTCTCGGCCCGAGACGGCTCGGTGACCCGTTTCAGGGAGGTGATCGCGACCTCGATCATGTCGTCCGTCGGACGTTTCGTGGTCAGGCGCTGCATCCATAGCCCGGGCTGAATCAGGATTCGCACCCACCAGCGGTCGGCGTTCCTGCCGCTGTACCGGAGCGTCTCGTAGGAGATCCCGGCCACGACCGGGAGGAGGAGGAGGCGCGACAGGATCTTCAGCCACAGGGTGGGGTTCCCGGCGACGGAGAAGACGAGGATCGCGACGAGAATGACGATCATCAGGAAGGCCGTGCCGCAGCGGGGGTGGAGGGTCGTGTGCCTCCGCGCGTTCTCCACCGTCAGCTCTTCTCCGGCCTCGTGGGCGTAGACCGCCATGTGTTCGGCTCCGTGGTACTGGAAGACGCGCCGGATCTCCCTCATCCGCGAGATCCCGACGAGGTAGGCGAAGAAGAAGAGGATACGGATCAGTCCCTCGACGAGGTTGAACAGGATCGGGTTTCCATCCCGGAGTCCCGGGATGAGGTTCGCGAGGACGAGGGGGAGGACGACGAACCCGCCGATCGCGATCAGGACCCCCGCAATCAAGGTGAGGGTCATCCCGCCCCGACCGATCTGCTCCTCTTCGGGGTAGGCGAGCTTCGCGGAGGCGTCAAGCGCGCGCAGGCCGAGGGAGAGCATGTCGTACAGGCGGAAGACCCCCCGGACGAAGGGGATCTCACCGAGTCTCTTGAAGCGACGACGGGGAAGGAGCTCTTGGACGAGGACGGCCTTGTCGGACTCACGACGAACGGCAACCGCGACGCGGTCGCCGTTCTGCATCATGACCCCTTCGATGACCGCCTGTCCGCCGACCGGCGGCATCGGCTACTTCCCCTTCTTCTCGTACTTGCGCTGGAACCGCTCGACGCGCCCCTCGGTGTCGACAAGACGCTCCTCGCCCGTGAAGAACGGGTGGCACTTGGAGCAGATGTCGACGCGCAGATCCGTCTCCGTGGACAGGGTCTCCAGCGCAGCGCCGCAACCGCAGCGGATCGTGGACTTCTTCAGCTCAGGGTGAATGCCCTCTTTCACCGCACCCTCCGTTACCGCTTGGAGTACTGCTCGCTCTTGCGGGCCTTCCTCTTCCCGTACTTCTTTCGCTCGACCTCGCGGTCGTCGCGGGTGAGGAGCCCGGCTTGACGGAGTGGGGCCTTATACTCCTCGGCCACGCCGGTCAGGGCGCGCGCGATCCCAAGGCGGACCGCATCCAATTGGCCGGTGTACCCGCCCCCCTCGACGCGGGCCTTGACGTTGTACTTCCCGACGGTTCGCGTCACGTAGAACGCCTGCTTCAGGGTCTTCTCCAGGGTCTCGACCGTGTTCAGGAGAGCACCGAAGTACTCCTGCGCCGGTCGGCCGTTGATCGTCAAGGCGCCCTCTCCTTCGGAGAGGTAAATCCGCGCCGTGGCCCGCTTCCGCCGCCCGACGGCGTGGAAGGCGTCACCAACGCGCTTGGGCAATCGCTTCGTCGCCGTTTCCACTACGGAAAGACACCTCCTGATGAACTGCCAGTCACTCCAGGCGAGGAATGATAACGGCCCCTCCAGGCCGTGTCAACGGAAGGGGCCAGGCGACCTGGCTTGCCAGGGGCACGCATCCGTGGTATGGGTGGAGTGCTCAAACAGGAGCGGGAGGTGGGACCGGTGTGGAAGGACTTCAAGGCGTTCATCACCAAGGGCAACCTCGTCGACATCGCCGTGGCCTTCGTCATGGGCGTGGCGTTCGGCACGCTCGTCAAGGCCTTCCTCGACGACCTCGTGATGCCTCTTGTCGGGAAACTCGTGGGCAACGTCGACTTCGCCAACCTCTACGTCAACCTCTCAGGGCAGGCCTATCCTTCGGCCCAGGCGGCGCGGCAGGCCGGGGCGCCGGCTCTCTACTACGGGGCGTTCATCAACGTCCTCATCAACTTCCTCGTCATCGCCTTCGTCATGTTCCTGGTCGTGAAGGCGGCGATGCAGGCGAGGAAGAAGGCCGAGGTCCCGGCTCTGTCGACCGAGCCCTGCCCGTTCTGCAAGACCGCGATCCCGATCGGAGCCAGCCGTTGTCCGCACTGCACGTCGCAGCTCGCTACGCGCTGAGCAAGGCGGAAGCGGAGGAGGGATGGCAGAAGCGCCCCGCCCCGCCGAACTCGTCTACGATCTGATCGTCATCGGCGGAGGGCCGGCTGGGGCGACGACAGCCCTCTACGCCGCCCGTGCGTCCCTGCGCACGCTCGTCCTGGACAAAGGGCTGACCGCCGGGGCCTTGGGAAGTGCGTCGAGGATCGGGAACTTCCCCGGCGTCCTGGGAGAGGTCTCGGGGCGGGAGCTCGTGGAGCGGATCCGCGGCCAAGCTGAGAGCTATGGGGCACGTTTCGAGCAGGACAAGGTCCTCCGCGTCCGGCTCGTGGGGGAGGTGAAGCAGGTCTGGGGGAACAAGGGGAGCCATCGCAGCCGGGCGGTGATCGTCGCTACCGGGTCCATGGGGCGGACGCAAGCCCTCCCCGGAGAAGGGCGCCTCCTCGGCAAGGGTGTCTCCTACTGCGCGACCTGCGACGGGTTCTTCTTTCAGGACCAGGAGGTCGCCGTTGCCGGCGCGTCCGACGAGGCGGTTGAGGAGGGCCTTCTCCTGGCGCGCCTTGCCCGTCGCGTCCACCTTCTCGTGCCGACGGCCGACCTCAAGACGGCTCCCGAGCTTGCGGCGCAGGTCGCTGCGCACCCGAAGGTCGCCGTCCGGTCCGCGACGCGTCTGCGGGAGATCGTCGGGGAGAGCGTCGTCTCTGGAGTGCGTGTCTCCTCCCCCGGCCGGGACGACGAGGTCATCCCGGTCGCCGGGGTCTTCCTCTACCTCCAAGGGGGGAGGCCGATCACCGACTTCCTTGGTGGGGAGCTCGCCACCGACGACGCGGGCTGCCTGCGCGTCGACGAGACTCTCCAGACGAGCATCCCCGGGGTGTTCGCTGCCGGAGACGTGCTGTGCAAGCACCTGAAGCAGGCGGTGATCGCTGCTGCTGAAGGGGCGCGGGCGGCGGCCGCCGCGGAGCGCTACGTCGCTGGGCGAGAGAGACTGCGCCCGGACTGGTCGTAGACCCTAGCCTCGCCCTCCACCGCCCCTGGAGGGGCTCTCCTCACCTTCAGCCTCATGGAAGGGCGGTGTGGTCGGAGCTTCCCGCGACAGGTGTTCCGGACGCGGCGCGAGGGTCAGACGACCCCTCTCGACGTTTCCTCCTTCCTTGGCGTCTCGCGGGCTTCCCCTTAGACTCGTGGCGCGAGTGAGATCGATGAGGGAGGGTGTGATGAGCACGGGGCGTAGTGCGCTGCTTGGAGCTGCCGTTCTGGTCTGTCTCCTGACCGTCGGGGGCTGTGTCCCGCTCGAGCAGGATGTCGATGCCACCGGGACCTGGACCGGGACCCGTGTCTGGCAGGAAGGGTCGCTTGAGGGGATCTCGACCCCCCTGACCTTGGTCCTGACCCAGGAGGGGAGGACGGTGAGCGGGGAGGTGCGGGTGATGGCGGGGCAACAGGCGATCCCCCTGCCGGTCATTCGCGGGAGCGTCCGTGGGCGAGGGGTCCTGATCGAGGCCTCGGGAACGCCGGAGATCGGAGGCGTCCCGGTCGCGATCACTTTCTCCCTGCAGGGGGACGTGAACGGGAACGTGATGACCGGGAGCGGGTCGGAGACAGTCGCCGGAGGACAGAACCCGTTTGTCTTTGAGGTCGAGCGTCCGGCCCCACCTCCAGAGGAATGACCTCGCCGCCATGAGGCGAGGCGTGAAGCGGCGACGTCCTTCCCTTCGTTCAGTCCTGACCGGCGCTAGAGAATTCCTCGGCCTCCGCAGGAGCATGGCTGGCCTGCTCAGCACGGTCGTCCTCGTCGGGATGGGCGAGCACATGGCCGAGCAGTTCCTGCCTCTTTACCTCCTCTCGCTGGGAGGCGGGTTCCTCTCCGTCGGAGGGCTGAACGCGATGGACAACCTCCTTGGGGCCCTGTACGCCTTCCCCGGCGGGTACCTCGCGCAGAGGTTGGGGACAAAGCGAGCCCTTCTCCTGTTCAACCTCCTCTCCATGGCCGGGTTTCTCGTCGTCGCCCTCATCCCGGCCTGGCCCGCGGTGATGGCCGGAGCGGTCCTCTTCCTCTCTTGGACGGCGATCTCCCTCCCGGCGACGATGGACCTTGTCGCCCGCGTCCTTCCGAGAGACAAGCGGACGATGGGGGTCTCCTTGCACTCCCTCGTTCGGCGCATCCCGATGGCCCTCGGCCCGATCCTCGGCGGCGCGTTCATCGGCCTCTTGGGTGTCGAGACGGGGGTGCGCGTCGCCTTCGCCGTCGCCCTGGTGTTGGCCGGTGTTGCCGCCGTCCTTCAGCAGGTCCTGATCGAGGAGGACGCGCCGGAGAGGGGCCGGCCGGAAGGAAGCCCTCTCCGTCTCTGGCGGCGGATGCGCCCCGACCTGAGGCAGCTCCTCGTTGCGGACACCCTCGTCCGCTTCTGCGAGCAGATCCCCTACGCGTTCGTCGTCGTCTGGGCCGTCGGCACAGCGGCCGCGCCCGGGCCGGTCACGCCACTCCAGTTTGGCCTGCTGCGCACGATCGAGATGGCGACCGCAATTCTCGTCTACCTCCCCGTCGCCTACGTCGCAGACCGGACGGCGAAGAAGCCGTTCGTCCTCTTGACCTTCGCCTTCTTCACGCTCTTCCCGGTCGTCCTCCTTGCGTCCCGGTCTTTCCTGGTGCTTGTCCTCGCGTTCGTCCTGCGGGGGTTGAAGGAGTTCGGGGAGCCGACGCGGAAGGCCCTGATCATGGACCTCGCCCCGGAGGGAGAGAAGGCCGGGATGTTCGGCCTGTACTACCTCGTGCGCGACGTGATTGTCTCCGTGGCTGCCTTCGGCGGGGCATTCCTGTGGTCGATCCGGCCAGAGGTAACCTTCCTTGTCGCGTTTGGGTTCGGGGCAGCGGGGACGCTCTGGTTCGCCCTCCGCGGCCGTGACCTGGGAAGAGCGAACCAGGACCCGGCTGTCAGCCTGCCCGCAGGCGGAGGACGGTGATCTCTGGCCGGCAGAGGAAGCGGACCGGAAGCGTGATCGTCCCCAGGCCCCGCGTGACGTAGACGGTCGTGCGCTCCCCGTTCACCAGCCCGCCTGCGAATCGCTGCGCGAACGCCGAGGGAATCCAGAGCGCGCCGAGGAGGGGGAGGCGGACCTGGCCTCCGTGGGTGTGGCCGGCGAGGACGAGGTCGACCCGCCCGTCAGGGAGGATCTCGCTGAAGTCGGGGTTGTGGACGACGAGGAGGCGCGCCTCGTCCTCTGGGATCCCCTCCAGTATCCGAGAAAGGACGCCCACCTTCCTCTCCCACCTTGCGCGGAAGCAGTCGAGCGACCGACTGACGTATCCCGTGTCCTCCATGCCGACGAGCCACAGCCGGGTCCCATTGACCTCCAGAGGGACGCGCTCGTCGCGCAGGACGCGGATCCCGCTCCTCGAGAGGTTCGCAGCCACCCAAGCCGCATCGGTCCGTACGTCGTGGTTCCCCAGGATGGCGAAGACGCCGTACCGCGCCCGCAGGGACGACAGGGCCTCAAGCCCTCGATCGAGGTCGGCTGGTTGCGAGGAGACGAAGTCGCCGGTGAGGAGAACGAGGTCCGGGCTCACCTCGCGGGCGATCTCGACGGCACGCGCGAGGTTCGCCACACCGGGGCGAAGGCCGAGGTGGGGATCGGACAGGTGGAGGATCGTGAGGCCGTCAAGGCTGGCCGGAAGACCGCGGAGCTGGACCTCGACCTGGACGACCTCGACCGAGTACGGCTCGATCGCGAAGGCGTAGGACAGGGCGAGGAGCCCGACTCCCACCGCAGCGAGAGCGAGAGATCGTGCCACGCGCTTTTTGATCCTGGGCTTGCCTGCGTGAGGGAGTCCAGCCGGTTCGTGGGTCGCTGTGCTCACGGGCGCGATTCTACCCTGAGAATGGAGGGGGCAGCGGCTCCACCTCCTGATGGAGGACCTTCCCTCGGAAAGGGGAGAAAAGGTCCGGAGCCCTGTCCCACCGGTGTGTGACATGGATCACACAGGGAAGGAGAGACAAGGTCCTCCCCGCCTCCCCGAGTGTGATCAAGATAACACTCCTCTCCTCCCGCCGGTCCCTCCCGCGGGCAAGCCTTCTTCATGGTGCGAGTCCTGGTTTCGCGTCCTGCCCGAGAGGGCGAAGGGAGTGACCCGATGAAGAAGCACGTCCGAAAGGAGGGAAGAGGCTTCGTTGCCGTGGGGCAGACGATTGTCCTCGCCGTGGCGCTCAGCCTGGCGGCACACGCCGAGGATCCCTGCACGAGGCTCCCCGACCTGTGTTTCCCCCCCCGGGGACTGCCCTTGCAGAGAAGGAATCTCTGTCTAGGCTGGAGTTCCCGCCCCCGAAATCGCGCCGGTGGGGAGCAGGACGCGCGGGTACCGGTTCCTGTGTGCCTATTCGTACCCATGTAACAGGACATGTGTCGTCTTGACACGCGGATGGTTCCG
>Ga0315274_10000589_pt1 | contig 56358 bp, 39 predicted proteins | sample YL17G02_20_MG_FD_203700 | JGI IMG/M metagenome (GOLD analysis project Ga0315274, IMG submission 203700) | Sediment microbial communities from Yellowstone Lake, YNP, Wyoming, USA - YL17G02_20 | ecosystem: Environmental > Aquatic > Freshwater > Lake > Sediment | place: USA: Wyoming | collected...
GACCGAGCCGTAACACCGTCGAACTGATTTTTGAATTTTGGTTTGTGTCTTTGATATATGCATTTTGACTTTTGATGTGTTCCCCGGTGGGTGGCAGCGGCAAGCTTACTTGCCGATGGCCCATCCAGGCATTGGCATGCTGTCCTGAGCACACCCGACCTCTTTCTCGCTGCAAATTCGCTTGACCCCCAGCCAGCAACCAGGTATGATATGTAGATAACTAAAATAGGATAGCATCGTAATGGTAAGACCAAAGAAAACAGGAGATCCGAAACGGCAAACAGAATACAGGAGGTGCAAATCAGAAATATGAGAAACAGGGAGAGTTGGACTTTTTGGGCAAAACAAGGTTGATTTTTACAGGCTTTTGTGCAAAACAAACCCAATTCCCCTCAGGCCAAAATGAACGCAAGCTTGGTTTTGAAAAAGGATTACGGAAGAATTTCCGCCTGCGGCGTTTCAGAAAAGCAAAGCCAAACAAAGCAGATTTGCACCCAAGCCTGAAAGAGCCTTGAGATTGGCAGTTTCTGGACCGGCCTGATTGATGACGTCCGAATTTATGACCGGGCTGTGAAACCTTGAGGTACAATAGCGGCATAGACCGGCAATAATAATGAGGGCAAAGAGGAAGAGCACTTATGATGGAGAAAGCATAGTGGCAAAGATCATCAAGGTGCGGTTGTATTGTGCGCCGTCGTGAAAGCGGATGTACGCGGGCTGTCTTTTCTCGATTTAATCCAGGCAAGAGGACTCATTGTTCTCTTAGCCGGTTTTTTATCACCTTGGAGGGGTAGGAAGGAAGGTGTGAAATGAAATGGTTTAATGGTCCAAAAATTAGCATGGTTTTATTTTTATTTGTTGCCGCCATTGTGCTTAGCGGCGGCAGTGCGAAGGCAGACTTTACATTCGGCAAACCGCAGAACCTGGGGCCGGCGGTCAACACCAATTCGGCCGATGCAGCAAACTGCACCTCGGCCGACGATCTGGAGTTGTATTTCGGTTCGAACTGGCCGGGTGGGTTCGGTGACTGGGATATTTGGATCAGTACACGCAAGAGTATCAATGATCCGTGGGGTCCGCCCACCAATCTCGGCGCAACGGTAAACAGTCAATACGTAGAGGCATACCCGAGCCTCTCGTCAGACGGCCTGACACTGTACTTTAGTGACATGTATTCCGGCACGCCCCGGCCCAGCGGGCTCGGAGGCGCAGACATATGGATGACCACGCGGGCAAGTCGCAGCGATCCCTGGACGACCCCTGTAAATGTAGGAGCCCCAATCAACAGCACCGCCAACGAGATAAGCCCGACGATTTCCGGCGATGGCCTGACGCTGGTTTTCGCCTCCTCGCGCGCCGGAGGCAGCGGCACCTACGATCTATGGATGTCCACAAGGGCAAGCGTGCAGGACGCGTGGGGTCCGGCGGTCAATTTGGGTCCGAGTGTCAACAGTGGATCTTTTGATGGCGAATGTGGTCTGTCGGCGGATGGTCTGGCCGTGTTCTTTTGCTCCGGCCGCTCCGGCGGCCTCAGCACCTACGATGTGTGGATGAGCACTCGTAAGAGACGCAATGATCCCTGGGGTCAGGCGGTCAATCTTGGTCCGCTTGTCAATAGCACCGCAGATGACGGGGCCCCGGGCGTCTCCTATGACATGAGAACGCTCTACTTCGACTCGAGCCGCCAGGGCAGTTTCGGAAGTTACGACCTGTTCGCGGCGCTGATCATCCCGATAGTTGATTTCAATGGCGACAATAAGGTCGATCTAAAGGATTTTTCCAAATTAGCCCAGTACTGGGGGCAGGCTGAATCATCAGTTGATATCGGCCCGATGCCTTGGGGCGATGGTGTTGTTGATATGCAGGATTTGGCCGTTTTAGCTGAATATTGGCTCAGAGAAATTGGCCTGGTAGGACACTGGAAGATGGACGAGACAGAAGGAACGATAGCCCACGATAGTGCGGGTGGTTACGATGGTACACTACATGGCGATCCCAATTGGCAGCCGATGGGCGGCAGGAAAGCCGGGGCGCTGCAATTTGATGGAATCGATGATCACGTCAGCACACCCTTTGTGAGGGACCCTGCAGCCGGGGCGTTCAGCATCTTCGCCTGGGTAAAAGGTGGCGCACCTGGTCAGGTTATCATATCCCAAACAGGCGGGATGAACTGGCTCGGTGCAGATACTCCCAACGGCTGGCTCATAACCGAACTGAAGGCCTCAGGACGCTCTGGGGTTCCCTTACGGTCGCAGACAGTTATCACCGACGGTAATTGGCATCGCATCGGATTTGTTCGGGACGGGAATAACAGAATCCTTTATGTTGACGACATTGAGGTAGCCGACACCCAGACTATCTTGGTAGGTTCACAAGGCGGCCTGTACATCGGTGCGGGAAGCGCTCTCAGTGCTGGCAGTTTCTGGTCCGGCCTGATTGACGATGTTCGTATCTACGACCGGTCTATATCGCCATGAATGCTCTGGACTTGGGATTGATCCGTCAAGACCCAAGTGGATTCAGATTCTTGACCAATACCACCCAGTCCTTGTCGGTATCCTGTGGTGGCCGGCCAATTGCAACCAAACCAGGCCCCTTTACCATGCTAATCGAGCCTGACACCATCGGTCCGCCGGCCCGCGGATTGTACCACAAAACAATAAATGTCGCAGGACTATCCCCTACGTTAAGGTCCGTAGTCCCACCATTCGGCAGGTAAATCGCATAAATCAAGCCCGGCGTGGCAAGGCAATAATCGTCCTTAGCCGATGTCAGCTCATCGTGGGCCGACATCTGAATGTACGGAACGTGCTGACGAAAGAACTCTATCGCATATCGTGTCAGGTCCCAAAGATGGTCTCTGCTTCGCCAGTCCTCGCAAGTCAAGTCATTGTTGGGGTAATTGTAACCAAAGTACCATTCGACACCGGCGCCGCCCGCCATAAGGTTAGCCCACAAATGCTTCTTTCTGACCTCATCATGCCAGTAATCATCCTTGTCCGGCATGACACCCGTATGGGGGGGGCCAATCTCATCCAGGCAGGCAAACCACTGCCGATGAGCCGAGGCCGACCGCTCCAACCATTTCAGGGTTTGAACATGGGTATCGTTGGTCTGCAGTGATACTCCATCAAAGAACCCGTACCCTAACAGCGGCACATACACTTCATCATATTGGCCCGGAAATGTATGCACAACAATCGGATGGTCGTATGGATCAAGCTCCTTTATGTACCGGGCGAAGGCCTTTCGTTGAGCATCGGTGTTTGTATTTTCCTCACCGAGATTCCAAACCAACCCCAGATGGTGTGCAAACCTCGCTATAAGCTCTCGATAATAAAGCCTGCGCTGCGGGCCAAGCTCACCACCGTCAAGGGCCTGGTCGTTTTCCTGCTCCTGAGTGATTACGTGCAGCATAATGCCGAGTTTGTCCGTATGCGAAAAAACAATCTCCCATTGGTCGAGCTTACTGCAATCGAAGCGGGACTTATCATCAGGACTTATCCAGGGCCAGACATCTTTGCCGTCGCCGCCGTCGATATTATAAGTGAGAAAGTAAACGCTGTTCATCCCCTTTGAGGCAAGGTAATTAATCGCACCGATTATGCCCTTGCCTTTGTCGTTTTGCCAGATTGGGTCGCCGATTTTGAAATCCTGCACATGTTGTTCGTACTTATGCAGGAACTTCTCGCCATCAGCCTCACCCACACGTTTCTGTCCAGACGTGTCATAAGTCCCGTCAAAATCTGCATATCCAAGGAAGTTCTCCGGGCTATCCGCTCCTGCCTTGAGGAAATACTCGCCGGTCTCGGCGAATTGTAGATAGCGTTTGCCTACATACCTCAGCATTCCTCTGCCGCGAAAGTCCGGCGCCGTTTTGTCGGTCGGACCGACCACGAAGCTGCCCTTGGTCCCATCAAACGCTATCGGCGCACCTGCTACCGCCCCGTCGGCTACAGCGACATCAGGCCCCGTCCGGAATGATACACTATAAGTCCATCGACCGATTTCATCCGGCACAAAATCCACCCGCCATTTATTGCCGGCGGCAACACCGGTTTGGGCCGCATTGCCGTCCGCGGCATAATAACCCGGCACAACATACCGCTTCCTGGCGCCCGTGAAGGTTACCTCAAGTCTATAATCTCGGAAAGGATTTGGCTGGTCCGTTTCACTCGTTTGCGGACCATCGAAGGTAATGGTGATTCTATGCCATTTCTTGAGTTCGCCCGTAATAACGGGGCTTTGGGCATTACATAAAGGCGTAAGCCAGCCGATGAGTGCAACCATGATTATCAATAAAGGGACGAGCCTACTACGGCACATTTCTCGACTCCATTCACATTCTAACCAGCACAAGCCGACTGTTAGATATTTGTCAATCTTCCGGCAGTGGGCGGTCTTTAGTTTCCAGCGCCCAGAGCAAAGCGACAATGCCGAGGAAGTAGATACATGCTATCAATATTGAGCCAACACGGAAAGGTTCTGCCACGCCGAGTCCCTTGAGCATTTCGACAAGATAGGCGCTGCCGAATAGTGCACCTGCCGTGATGACTCGGCCAACGTTATAACAGAAGCCTACGCCGGAGCTTCGCAGGCGCGTTGGATATAGTTCGGGGAAGTAGATTGCATAACCACCAAAGACCGAGAGGGTGCAGAAGCCAAGGATCGGCGGCATCCAGAAGACGTGACTGGGCTGGCGAAGGAACTGGAAGACACAGACTGTGGCGATGAAGGCGGATAAAAAGCATATCCCAAAAGCAGGCTTTCTGCCTAAGCGGGTGGCAAGCATAGTGAAGACATACACGCCGAAGAATGCCCCCACATCCTGCAGCATCAGGCCGATGCCGACATATCTATCCTGCGTTGCCTTGGGCAGGGCCTTGAGGCCGTCCCGCACCAATTCGGGCGAGAAGAACGCCACGCCCCACAAACCGATGACGCCGGCGACCGCCAGCGAAAGACCGACAATGGTATTTCTACGAAGGCCGGGTGAGAAGAGGTCTTTCCAGGCGCCGAGCTGTTTGTGCAGGTCCTCGGATGCTCTGCTTTTTGCGTGCTGCCAGCTTTCAGGCTCTTTTAGCATCTTCTGAATGGCAATGACCAGAAGTGCGGGCAGCACACCGACCAGGAATATCCATCGCCAGTTTTCGATTCCAAGCGAAACACCCTGCGGCTTGAGGTAGATGGTAATCGCAGAGCCGATGACATTGCCGAGGGCCGATAGCGCCTGCAGCAGACCGAGCGCGTGCGGACGCGCCTGGGGGGGAGTAACTTCCGCTACGAGCGATACGGCGGCGGCAAAGAGTCCTCCTACGCCGAGGCCCATCAAGAAGCGATACGTGATGAAGTCCCACCATGTTATTGATAGCGCCGACAGACCCGTGAATCCTGCGTAGATGGAGATTGTAATCATCATTGTCTTTATTCGGCCGATACGGTCTCCCAACATGCCGAAGAAGAATCCTCCGACAGCCCAGCCCAAAAGCACCATGCCGGTGGCGACGCGCCCATAGAATTGGACGCGGGTCTTTTGTTCCTGCGTCAGCGCGGGGGCATCAGGTGCATTAGCCTGGCGGCCATAGAGCAGACTTCGCATGGCAGGCTCACGAACGATATTGAAGAACCGCTGGTCCATGCAGTCGAACAGCCAGCTCATCGAGGCGATTATCAAGACGAGCCAGTGATAGCGGGTAAGGTATTTCCACCAGGGTTTTTGGTCGGCATCTTGGGATTGAAGCGTGTTGGCCTGTACCATCTATTATTCTCCTAATCGCAAGTTCACTTTATTGTGCCTTTGACAATCGATCGGCATAATAATACAGGTTTTGCAGACCGTGCTGATTGACAATAGTAAACCATTTCCTTTCTGCGGCGTACTGTTTGTGCATAGTCTACCTGTGACCGGCAGTAACTCAAGAGAGATTTTTTTGCGAATGAGAATTTGGCGGAGGTCAATATCTTTGACCTGCCACCGTAACACGCTATAATAATATCGGTCGCTAGGGGTGGCTTGCGGCACAAAGCCTGAGAGAAAACCCTTTGAACCTGATCAGGATAAACGCCGACGGGTGGTTAAGCCTGCGTAGGAAAGCGATTGACGATGCAAGTATTCGGCAATAGAAATGAGTCGCTTCCTGCGGAAGCGATTTTTTATTTGGTGCTGGGAGTCCGGTAAAATGGCAACACAATTAGAATCCGCAAAAAACCGCACAGCGACCGAACAGATTCGCTTGGTCGCGCAAATCGAGCAGGTCAACGCTGAGCTTGTTCGCAACGAATTAGCTTCGGGACGATTGGTGATACCTGCGAACAAGATTCATCTGAAGAAGAATCTAAAACCGGCTGGCATCGGGCGCATTTTACGGACAAAAGTAAATGCAAACATCGGCACAAGCAGCGTCCGTTGTTCGGTCAAGGCGGAAATCAAAAAGCTGCAGGTTGCGCTCGCAGCGGGGGCCGATGCCATCATGGACCTTAGCACCGGAGGCGACCTCGACAAGATTCGCTGCGAACTGCTCGCTAATTGCCCTGTCCCATTCGGAACCGTGCCGATCTATCAGGTTATTGAAGGCAGGAACGTCGAGGATGTCGATAGAGAAATAATCCTCAAGACCATCAAAAAACAAGCAAAGCAAGGCGTTGATTTTTTCACCATTCACGCAGGGGTACTCAGAGAGCATCTGCCTCTGCTCGCCACTCGCGTCGCCGGTATTGTAAGTCGAGGAGGCGCATTACTTGCCAAATGGATGCTGTACCACAATAAACAGAATCCCCTCTATGAGATGTTTGATGACCTGTGCGGCATAATGCGAGAGTATGACGTCTGCTTCTCGCTGGGCGACGGCCTGCGGCCGGGGGCAATCGCCGATGCAACCGACAAGGCCCAATTAGCCGAACTGCGGACGCTCGGCCAACTGACCCATAGAGCACAGGAAAAGGGTTGTCAGGTAATGGTGGAAGGCCCAGGGCACGTGCCCTTCGACCAGATAAAGTACAATATCGAACTCCAACAGAAGATTTGCAGAGGTGCGCCGTTTTATGTGCTTGGCCCGCTGGTAACGGATATTGCACCAGGTTATGACCATATAACTTCCGCGATAGGCGGAACCGCAGCAGCGTTCTATGGAGCGTCTTTCTTGTGTTATGTAACGCCCAGAGAACACTTGGGCCTGCCTGATATCGAAGATGTCAGAGCTGGTGTCATAGCAGCAAAGATCGCAGCTCACGCTGCGGACGTTGCTCGCGGCTTAAAAGGAGCCGCCGAGCGCGATAAAAACCTGAGCACCGCCCGCGCAAGCTTCGACTGGAAGGCGCACCTTGGTGCATCTCTCGACCCGCAAACCGCCCAGCGGATGCACCGCGAGGCCTGCAAGAATATGGGTATAAAAAAGTCATCCACAGCCGATTACTGCTCTATGTGCGGCCAAAAATGGTGCAGCCTCCGCATCAACCGCGAAATTCAAAAGACAATAAAACTAACCAATAAATAGGCTGGATTCTAAACCATCCCCAAGCTGTGCTTGAGGATGGCTTAACTGTCGTGTCGTGCTCATTCCGCCATCAATATCCTCCCATCACCAGGAGGGATACTAAAAATAGTTCCCGTTTGGCCGGTAAATGAGTCCTTCTCCGAATGTCTGAGCTTTACCTCGTAAGGCTCTTTCGCACCCGGCAGATTCACCACAACCAAGGCCTTATCATATCGCCTTTGCCAGACGTGTGAGCTAAGCCGTTCGCCCTGCCCCGTAGGCAGACCAATCTTCACATCATATTCAGGGTACCAATCGTGCCGATGGCTTGTGTTATCGGAAAATAGATAGTAGAAATCGCCAATAATCAAGGCATAACATAAGCTCCATCGCCGAGCCGCCGGGTCCGGCTCCGGTTTTTGCCCTCTTTTGGAATCGCCCGGCCAACCGGCCCTGTCTCTGATCTCTTCAAACCGCTCAATTATGCTGATTGTGGGCTTTCGTAAAAGCGTCTGTGTATGCTGCATCTTTTTTATGCAGTCATCCCACTCGGTACGTTTATGGCTCCAGCCGGACTCATACATCATGCCATTTAGATACGGCGCAGCAAAATCATAGCTGCCCACTGCATAGCCCGCATTAGCTAAAATCAGAAAATCGTCTCCCACCGCCTGCCGAACTTCCTTTAATAAACCAACCCAAGCATTTGGCTCATTACGGATATTGTCATAGAACACACCATCGACTCCCGCCTCTTTCGCAGCCGCTGTCTGCCTGACAACGTGCCGGCGATAGTCTGCGTTATACCAATCCATGCGGTGTGTCCCCGGCCAAAACTGCTCTCGCTTATCGTTCTTACGCAACCACCATGGGTGATCCTCCGGCAGCCAGTTATCCGGGTATTCGTAAAAAAGCACATCCGCAAGCACTACTGCATCAGGATTGAACCGCTTTATCTGTGCAATTCGCTTACGGGCAACCTCCACAGATTCAGGAGTAAAACCATCCGCAAGACCAGTAGGCTCGCCGGCACATCTCAACCCAAGCCTGCCAAAGCCGGACATAATCAAATCATGTCGGGCCATGCTCTCTATCGATTCATCTCCGCGAACCGCAGCCCACAGCATCACAATCCGCGGATATGGCGTCTTGGTCGAATCAGTCTGTTGTTTCTCTGCATCCACAGCACAGGCACGCCCGGAAACCGCAGTTGCCATCGCGATGCAAACAAAAAACACCGCCCGTGTTACCAAATACAGCTCGTAATCCTTACACCCATAGAATAGATACTTCAAAACCATGTTCAACCTCCTTTCTATGCGGTAAATAATAGCACGTTGTCCTGCCGACAATCAACTAAGGCTGCCCCAATAGCAGAAAATACTTCCAGAAATTTTTGTAACACATCACGCACTTGCGCAACCGTAATTATGGAAAAACAAGTACAGATTGCCAGCTAAATCTGGTTATCTCCGGCTAAGCCGGAAATCAGGAAAGGAGAAAAAGAAATGCGTCCTCAAGAACCGAAAAACCAAATGAACCGCCGTCGTTTCCTGCGTTCAGCCGCCGCCACAGGTGCTGGACTGATGTTCGCTAAAAAAATCCTCGCCCAAACCGGCATGGGTAAACGGCCCGATGACATCAATCTCGCCTTATTGGGGGCCGGTCAGCAAGGGTACGTCCTGCTCAATGCGTGCCTTAAAATTCCGGGTATTCGCTTCAAAGCCGTCTGCGACATCTGGGAGGCTTACAACCTTCGGCGGGCAACGCGACTTCTTGATAAAGTCGGCCACACCAACAACGCCTATGCTGACTACAAAGAGATGCTCGATAGAGAAAAGGACCTCGATGCAGTCATTATAGCCACGCCTGATTTTCGGCACGCCGAACATACAATCGCCTGCCTAAAAGCCGGCCTGCACGTGTACTGCGAAAAGGAAATGTCCAACAAGCTTGAAGATGCCCGTAAAATGGTACTGGCCGCACGCGAAACCGGCAAGCTCCTGCAAATCGGCCATCAACGCCGCAGCAATCCGCACTATATCTACTGCTACGATAAACTTGTAAGAGAAGCCAAGCTCCTCGGACAAATCGCAGCCGTCAACGGTCAATGGAACCGCTCGATCCAAAATCCCCAGGGCTGGCCCAAAGGGACCGAAATCAAGCCGGAAATACTCGCAAAATACGGCTACAAATCAGCAGACCATTTCCTCAACTGGCGCTGGTATAAAGGCCTCGGCGGCGGCCCTATAGTCGACCTCGGCTCACATCAAATAGATGTCTATAACTGGTTCCTTGATGCTCTTCCAACTTCGGTCATGGCCAGCGGCCGAACGAACTACTACGACAAGGCAACCCATGAATGGTATGATACTGTAATGGCCGTCTTCGAATACGACACGCCACGAGGCCCGGTAAGTGCGTACTACCAGACTATAACCACCAACAGCAGCCAGGGTTATTTTGAGACGTTCATGGGACACGAGGGAACCCTGCTCATGTCCGAACGAGCCTCACGCTGTAAAGTCTATCGTGAATCGTGGGTCCCTGAAACCAACTGGGACAACTGGGTTAAAAAGGGCTATTTGCTCCAGAAAGAAGGAAACCAACAGCCGGAGCAAAAAGACGCAGTCGCCGATGCTCGAGACAGCATCAAGCCGGCCGAGTACGATCTTCCGGTCCAGGCAGACAAGATTTATCATCAACCACACTTAGAGAACTTTTTCGATGCGATCCGCGGCAAAGCGAAACTGACTTGCCCCGCTGATATCGCCTATGAAACCGCCGTGGCGGTGCTTAAAGTCAACGAGGCGGTCGAGGCCGGTAAAAAACTGGAGTTCAAACAAGAAGAATTCAAAATCTGATACTCTTGGGATTCGAACGCAGATATGAAAATCAATTTCGATGTTGATCTGTCGTAGCTAAATGTCCCCTCAATCAGAGAAAGCTAAATGCTCGGACCTTGATTACGCAGCATTTCAATACCGGCCAGCTCGGCAGGTTTCAAAGAAAGCGGCTGGTCAAACTGCATAGTAATACGACATAGTGCCGGCCTAACCATATCAACTCGGCAAACCCGCCCACTGCGAGTGAAACTAACGCTCGCCGACTGATCCGTCCGGTCAAAACGGGGAATGCTAAAGCGAACCATCAATCTCTGTCCACTTTGTGGGTATTCTTTATCTTGCCTACATGTAAATGCAATACCACCGCTGGAGACATCAACCATCAATCCCTGCGAAATGGCCTTCTCAAAATCATCCGCAAACCAAACCGGCCACTGATACTGCAACCTCTCTTCTCTCCTGCGATCTTGATTCTCATCCATTATTCAAGCCCCCGAATTACCGACACAGCTACTGATAAAAATCGACAAATTCGATAATTTTCTTTAAAAACCCCCGACAACCCAGGTAAATCCCAGGAAGACAAGGCAGCCCCTAGTTGTACGACCAATAATACCCTGATTCTCGTAGCATCCAGGCTGCAATCTTGTGGCTGTACACACCCCAACGAATAAACTCACCCTCCGAGCAACACGCGACTTTCTCTCCAACCGAATGGGGCCGATGCCAAACCCCACCATCAATTTAACTATCCATATTTCCGCCCCCGGCTCGGAACATCAGCCTGAGCAGTCCTGCGAGGAACATCGAATATCTCAACGCACACTGCACGAGACTCGCTCGCAGCTACCAGACCATCGGGCAGCTGCTCTTTCACGACCAAGCTTGTCTGCGCAACATAAATGTTGCTCGGCACTCCATGGCTGTCAACCCGCCCAGCCAATTCAAAGCCCGACTTCAAATACAAATAGTTGGCAGGCACATTGGCAAAGCACACAAGGACCTTGACCCAGTCTATCCCCCTGTAATAACACTCAACCAGCCCCCTGTGCACCAGTGCCTCGCCTATCCCCTCATGCCGCCGGTCCTCGGCGACTACTATCGAAAGTAACTCCGCGCTCGGCAAATCCATATCGCTCGTCCTGGCTTGGTACATAAGTGTCTCAAAAACCTTCTTCAATCGGCTCACCGAGCATACCCGGCCTGCCAATAGAACTCCCGTTTTTAGTCCACATCCAAGAATGACCGTTCGGTATAATCTGCCGATGTCCGTCGTCAATACAACAAAACCCAAGACCCTGCCATCGTCCTGCGCGACAAAACCAAAACTCGAATCACTCCTCGAAATCGTCCTGTACAGAGAGCTTACAAAATCAACCCCCAATGAACTAATAAAGCCGGCGATTATTCCCCGAACATGCAGCCACGCAGCTTCCCGAATGTGTTCTTCCTTGAACTCGACTATCACCATATTCCAGCCAAACTCTCAACATCGAATACCGTTGCATATTTTGGGGATACAGAGAATTTTTGAGAAGCGCCATCCCTGTTGCACAATCGGCCAACACATATTGCGGCGACTCCTCCTTGAATAGTGATTTTCACAATTATTGCGAGCCCCCCAATTCAACTTGTCAAGTGAAACTATCGCCTTCCTGTGAATAATAAGGCCTCAACATGCCAGGGTCAAACAACAATAAAGCAAATTAATACCGTTGACTCCGACTTCCTTCTATCGGACCGAGCATCCCTTCGTATGGTCCGTAGGCCTCTTCCACAGGCGCCTGACGCCTACTTCTACTACGGCCACGAGACTGGGCGTTCCAGGCCCTTAAAGGCTCCTGTGGCTCTCGCTGCAAACTCTTGATCTCCTGGTATATCGTCGACAAATCTTTCGGCCAATTCTCAGACTTAACAGGCATGTGCTCAATCCTTGTCCCATCGAGCGTGTAAAGTGCGTCATTGTACATCCATCGACGCAGAGTCTTGTCGCCTCTCCAGTCACTTGCCTCCACAAGATCAAGTAAAACTGCACCTGTCCGGTAGTCAATGCTCTCGGGTTTCATAATCCCGCCTTCGGGACCTCGCATTTCGTTTGAATAACTAAAAGGCCTCAAAGTTGCACTCGGACCTGCAGCTTGGCCGGAGCCTGTCGGCCCGTAAGTAAGTGTATCTCCATATTCCCTAACACCCCTCTTAGGTTGTGGAATCTCAGTCTCCACCACCTTACCAATAACCTCTCCTGGCTTGACCTTAAAGTTCTCATTCCGCCAATAGCCAAGTGCATATTTCCACACTTCCATAGTAGCCGTCTTGGCAGCCTCCTGTAGATCTATTGCAAAGAAGTACAAGGTCCGCAGTATCTCAAAAGCATCGGTCTCTCTGGAAAAATCACTCCATAGAATAACCTGGTTTTTCAGCGCCTCATCCTGTTTGGCCACCTGATTAGTCCCCGCTACTGGATTGAAAAGCCCCAATCGAATCCTATACCGGTACTTGGCACCAGGCTCGACAGTATCATCATGAGCCCAGAATAGCAACGGCTCCTTTAGCTTCGAAAGGTCCGTCATCTCAGTGATGACGCTCCGGTCAAATTCATCGTAAGCATCAGCGGTAGAAGGTTTCAACTTGATATTTCTCCTATCCAGCGGTAATAGTTCAGTTCCAGGCTCCCCGCGAGTCCTGCCCCCCGGGGGCGCTGTTCGGCTCCTGTCTCTGTCCGCAACACGTCCATCCTGGGTTCCGACCCCAGATCTGTCACCACCTCTTCTTCTTTCACCCGTCCCGTACAAATCCGTCGTGCCGTATCCCTCATACGCCCCCCCTGTAGTTCCTGCAGCGCTGCGGTCCCGCAGTATTCCGCGCCGCTGCTCTCGTCCCTGGCCCTGGTCACGCCCTGGCGTATTGCGAGTGTCCTGTTCCTTCTTTTTCTCCGCCTCTTCGTTCCTTACTTCCATGTCTTCCTTTTTCTGTAGGTCAAGGAATTTCCTGTGCAGTGTCGGCGGGAACCAATCTTCTTTCGCAGATGCAATCTGGTATGCAATAGGCTGCAGCAAATCCATCGTCACCTGCCTGTCATTAAACTGCAGCATTCGCACCTTTATCCCACCAGGCGGTAAGGCATCGGTCTTTTCTATTATTTGAAAAAGCCGTTTTCGACTGTCTATACTACTGCGGGGCACATCCTGCCAGTCGCTCCATGCGCCATCAGGCAACAATTCCTGTCTCTGCAAGTTCACAGCCGCAAAAACCGGCCGAGCCAAACATGGGTCTCGCCAGGCCTCTTCACGAACATCCTCTCCGGCAAAACTCGAATTAAACCGTTGGTACAGACCCGCGACATCAAACTTAGCCTCGACCGTTACCAAATCTATGTCGTTCGCCTCGTGCCCAACCTTATCGTATGGCATCTCCTCCGTCACCGGACCGGTCGGCAAATATGCCACAGCTCTTATGTGACCTGCCGCCACGTCCGTAACTTCACCGATGGTCGGAAGACGGTATTCCCTCTTCAGCCCAATCCCTTCTGTCGCGTACAACGGCATCGGCAAGTAAACATTCCCGTCGATCTGCTCAATAGCTGAGCTCAGTAAACCGAGATACCCTTTTTTGAGATTGCCCCGCACCCCCACCCGCACAGGGTCATTCGGTTCTATAGGGCCGATCAGCCGCGGCCCATATATCCGTTTACTTGACGCAGGCTGATTGATCTTATACTCAAGCTCAGCCGCCTGCTGCTGAATAACAGCGTCTATCGCCGAAGGGCTCATGTTTTTATTCTCGTACTTCACAACATTCGGGCTGAATATGACCCGCGTAAACAACAACCAAACGCATACAAGCCCTACAACAACCAGCACTATCTTCTCAACGTGCTGCTCAAAAAAAGTCCCAATTTTTCTAAGAATCTCTCGCATAGCTCAGACCAAAATATACCTTTCGGATCTTCGTTGGACGCCTTTATTAACGCTTACCCTTCTGATCCTCGGCCCCTGCCGTAAGGTCAGTCTTAACCTGCTCAGGCTTGATTTCATCATAACCCGCCTTGTTGAATATATACTCGCATACCAAATCAAGCTCTACAACAGCATCTTCACCGTAACGATAATAATCATGCATCCTGCTTTGCCTATCAACAGGCGAGATAGTGCTTTCCAGAATCGTTATCTGGTTGTGCCTGAACGTCTGCTCCGGGTCCCGACCGGAGAAGCCTCTGAACTTTTGCTCTTTAGCGCTGCATAGCTCCTTCATAAACTGCAAAACCGCATTAGCCTTGACCACAACCACCATATTGAAATGCACCACATCAATGCCCGCCTCATCCGTGCTGAACCTTGCGGTGCAGGGCATTGTAAGAGCGGTCTTAACACCCGTGACGTAACTCGGTGTGCCGCCATCTTTCTTGCCCCTGGCCATCATCCCGGCCCTCCTGGCTCTGCCGATGGTCCCCTTCCTTACCAGATCAAAGTTCACGCTCGTCAAACGCTTCACCGGCGAGGTAAAAATGCTGCTTGAGCCGGCGTTCATACTCTTTACTGTATCTACAACATCTCCTATTATCCAATAACCCAACTGCCAGTACCAGCAGTCCTTAAGTGCCAGTTCCAAACCCGCATCGAATTTGTAACCAGCCCAGAAGTCGTAGCCGGTTATATCCGTCGCAACAGCGTACACAGCAGCGGTCTTGGCCTTGTCACGACAAATCTCATCAATTATCTTCTTCTCAATCTCTCCCGTTGTCCCGTATCCCATCGTAAGCCTACCGAGCCTGCCTGGCCCCTCAGGCATCGTCGGATACGGTGTATATGGAGAAGGCGATGGATACGGTGAATACGCGGAAGTCCTTCCGGGACGCGACCGCCCGGACGCTTTCTCCAACGCCGTCTCAAGCTCCCTATCCGTAGGGCTCTCGCCCGCGCCCATTCCACTGAGCAATATCTCTACTCCGGACCGGAACTTCTGTCCAAACTCCTCAAATATCAAAGTCGATGTGTCCACGGGCTTCGGAAATATCTTGTAGCTCAGTAACTCCCTCTTGGTCGTCTGGCTGGCTACCAGTTCTATCTGGTTGACATCGCTCTCATAGGCTTTTTGATAGTCCTCCTCCTGCTTTATCGTATCGCCAGGCACAGCATCCTTAATGAGAGTGGCGATCCTCCTGCCCTTGGCGACGCTCTCAGTTTCTATCTGATTCCGCAGCCTCGCACTTATCATCCTGGTAGGTACTAATAATACTCCAGCCACCACCACGATGATAATCGGTACCAGTAGTCCAATGTTGTTCCTGAGGAAACTTAGCTTGTGCAAAAGGTCTTTAATATTGGGCACGTTCATGGCTATTCCCCAAAATCACCGCCCACTTTACGGGAACTGCGTCTCGGCTTTGTCGCACTACTGCCAGCTTTCGAGGTGCTAGGAGGTGGACTAATAGTGCTAATAGTCGCTGCAGGAGCCGCAGCAGCAGTCTTCGCCCCTGTGACAAAATCCTTTGGAGGATCCCTCCATTTGAGCTTGAAATTCAAAACAAACCAGTTATCGTTGGTTTTGGTCAAAGGTTCTCCCCTGATATTGAGCTTCTGCTTGCCGTACTCATCAATCTCAGTGACGGTACTTATGGTTTCTCGCGTCATCGTATCGACCAACATGCTCGGCCCGCCCATATCATACGACCGACCACCAGGCTCAAAAACAGGCCCGGTTCCACCTGTAGACGGCTTCTTGTTGATAGCCTCCAAAACGCCGATACCTGCCGGCATATCAGCATTCAAATCTACAGGCCCCTTCTCAATTTTAAAATGTTGAATATCCGTCTTCCCATAAAGCTGAAGCGGACTATTGCCATCCACAATCATCGACTTATCTAAAATCTTATCCAAATGCGAAAGCCTTGTCACAACACCCCATTTATCCGACTTGTCATCCATCCCAACGGGGTCCAGCAACTCTCCGACTTCTCTGTAAGGACTATAGCCGGCTATCGTGATAACGAAACCGGGATCTTTCACCTCTTGCGTACCTACACCAAACCCCGGCATCAGCCCCCGCTGGTAGCCCATCATCTGGTACTCGATCGCCATCTGCTCCTGCTGCTGCCTCTCATATTCATCAATGCCGGTCTGAGCAATACCCCGTGATAACTCTCCCTTTCTCGCCATCGCCGTCGCGCCGAATTGTGCCTTGGCAAGGTCTTCCGAAAAATAAACTGACATATTCGTCACAATAATCTGCTTCCGCTCCTTACGAGGCACTTTTATGACCGTTTCCACATCGCCCTTTTCAAAAGCCTCGTAGAGAGCCTTCTGCCCCGGATTGTTCCTGGCATTCGGCAGCGTCGATAGCACTACTTCGTGCAACCACGGAATCATATCTCGGTACTTGAAACGTTCAAACTCCTTCTTTATCTTTGCCTCATACTCCCCGCCCTTGCTCTGAGATTGCTGCACAATGTTGTTAGCATGGTCAGCTTCTCGAATAACATTTTCGATCCTCTGCCGGACCTGACCGTTCCTCACATAATTGACCTTATCCAGCCCGGCCCGCGCAAGGCACATAAGAGAAACCACAAGCAGTAAGCATGCTGCTGCAATAAAATACTTTGTCTTGCTCGCCCACGCCATCGACCGGGCAACCGTCCCCGGCAGCAGATTGCTCTCAATCCGCGCCACCCCCAGTCCCTGCAAAGCAAGCCCGTATACAACGCCGAAGTCAGACACATTCTCATGGAACTTCGCAGCCGCTACCCCAGGAGCTATGGCAACCCTCTTGAACGTATCAACACGCTCAACAGGCATTTGCAAAGTCTGTTCCAGAAACTTCAAAAGCCCCCGCAACTTGGTGCCCCCTCCCATTGCAACCACTTTCACGATTTTCGTATTGGGATTCGATGTAGTATAGAAGCCAAGCGACCGCTGCACTTCAGCCGCCAAATCTGCAAACACGGGCCGCATCGCCTGGAATATCTGCCGAGCATACTTGCTCACAGGCGCCGTCCGCTTAAGCTTCTCTGCCTTCTCAAAATTCAGCTTAAACGTGTCGGCTATAGCCTTAGTGAATGAATTGCCCCCCATTGTGATACATCTTTGCCAAGCCATCGACTGCGTGCAGACAACCAGGTCGGTGATCTCCGCACCTATGTTGAGGACCACCGTCGCTTTGTCGTCCGAACCAACCAGGTCCGGCCGATCGTAAAACAGAAAGTTGTACAAGGCCATCGGCGCCATCTGAACGTAGCTAATCTGCAGGTCCTCTCGCTCAAAACGCTCCAACGCCGCAGTAACCACCTCATTCTTGATAGCAAATATCCCGACCTTCTTCTCGGGCGCTTCGGTCATAAGCTGCCAGTCCCACACGACTTCATTTATGTCAAATGGAATCTGTTGGGCAGCTTCAAACTTCACAATCTCGGGGATTCGTTTCTGCTCAACCGGCGGTAAGTTTACAAAACGGGCAAAACTGCTTTGGCTCGGTACCGAGACAATTATCGCATCGTTGCCAATGTCATTTCGCTGCGCAAACTGTCGCAAACTGATGGCGACCAATTCCTCCCTCTCGGCAGCGGTAACACCTGCTCCGGACAGCACCTTGCCATGCTGGATATTGTCAAAGCCGACAACCTGCACAACGTCACCGACAGCGACAAGGTGCAGGACCTTTAGAGAACTGTTGCCTAAGTCTATCGCCCAAACTGCGTCCGCTGCCGTCGGCATAACTTACCTCCCACCCTCATGAATTGAGAAAAAGCTGTCGGCCTTGCAAAGCCATTCTAACAACCGTAGATTATAACACATTATGAAAGCCTTTTCTATAGCAACCCTCGGCTGCAAGGTTAATCAATATGAAAGTCAGCAAATAATAACCTTGCTCGAGCGACTCGGACTTACCCAGGCCGAACGCAACCAAGTGCCGGACCTCGTTGTTGTAAACACCTGCTGCGTAACGCATGTGGCCTCGGCGAAAAGCCGCCGGCAAATTCACCGGGCACAGAGGCTGAATCCTCATGCCGTTGTGCTGGTCTGCGGCTGCTTACCAACCGTCCAAACCGGCGAGTTAAACCTTGTAGGCGATAACACCTACGTTATCACGAATCGACATGACCTGGTCCCAACCTTGAGCCGATTGGCTAACAACAAAACTGCCGCCCCAGATCAGTCTAGCTGCCAAAACAGTGTTATTAAAGCAGAAAACAACCCCAACATCAACTACGAAAACAAGTTAGAATCGCCGGCTGAACTGCCGCCCATAGATTCCTTCCATAACCAGACCAGGGCTTTTCTCAAAATCCAAGACGGCTGCGATGCCTACTGCACCTATTGTATTGTACCTAAAACCAGACCAGATGTTCACAGTAAACCCCAGGCGATTGCCCTTGAAGAAGCAAAATCCATGGTTAAGTCAGGCCATAAGGAAATCGTCCTAACAGGAGTTTTCTTAGGGGCTTACGGCCAGACAACTGTCCGTAGAAAAATCTGGCCCAACCAAGAAAATGCCAAACTCGCTGAATTGCTCGACCAAATTGCGCAAATATCCGGCCTGTCAAGAATTAGACTAAGCTCGCTGGAACCTGGTGATGTAACGCCGCGATTGCTTGATGTCTTCTGCAATCATCCTAACATCATGCCACACCTGCACTTGTCGTTGCAATCAGGGTCATATAACGTCCTAAAAAAAATGGCCCGACAGTACAGTACGGACGACTTCCGAAAGACTGTCGCACTATCGAAGTCCCGGATAGATAGGCCCGCGATAACGACCGATATTATCGTTGGTTTTCCTAGTGAAACGGACGCCGATTTTGAGCAGACCGTCAATCTTGCAGGGGAAATCGGCTTTGCCAAAATGCACGTCTTCGCATTTTCACCCCGCATGGGCACCACCGCCGCTAACATGAAACCTCAGATCGGTAAAGCGACCATTAAAAAACGCTCGAATATCTTACGAAAACTGGACGCGGAGCTGCAAAGTCAGTTCAGACAACAGTTTATAGGTGAGACTGCAGACGTCCTGGTTGAAAATGCAACTGGCCGAGTTTGTGGCCGGAGTGAGAGATACTTTATGGTTTGCTTGAAAGGCGAGCACAATAATTTGAAGAGAAACAACTTAGTGACAGTGAAATTAGTGGATAATGCGCCGGATAGCCTGATAGGCGAGTTAATATGAACTTAAGAAAAGTTGTTAACAATATTAAACTCATCCTTTGCGACAAATCGGTGCTGCTGATTTTCCACTGTCAAACCGACTGTGTCAAAAATAGTAAGCCAGTTCAAGGCGGAGGAAATCATCGTCCCTTATACTGTAAAGGTAACTATCTTCAGCAACGTTAAAGAAAGACCATAGCTCAAGATTCAAACGCCAGTTTTTGCCGAAGCGACGACTGGCCTCAACGGTAAACAAGCTGGTCGGATCTACCACGTCCTTCATAAAACCTATGAGACACTGTGTATCGGCGGCGTCATTCGGAGTCCACCGAAGGCCGAGCATTATATCATTGTCGAAAGGCGAAACGGCCTCATCCCGCCGTTCGTTATAGGCATATTCGCCTACAATACCGATGTCCGTACGGCTGTCGCTAACACTGTAGAAGGTGTATTCAAAGCCGCCGGTGGCGGCAAAGAATCTGTAGCCGTAACCTTCGCGGTTTATGGCCTCAAGCTTCCACATCCAGTTGCCGACAGCCCAACCGAGATCAAAACCGAACTGGTCGATCTTATCATAGGCCGGGATAAGAATCGGCTCACCTATGTCATTAGTACCCGGCAGTAACCACGTCTGGCGGTTCGTGCCCCTAAAGTAGTAAATTCCGAAATCACAATCGCCAATCGTATGGCTATACCTGACGGCCATATCGAAGCTGTGTTCGCGATCCCGGCTTTCATATATGGTTCTGCCGGTGTCGATTGGCAGGGCAGGCCGTAATCGCCCTTTAGTACCAGGAAAGGTCCGCTCCCTAAAATACGGCAGAATATAAAAGTCAAGCGTCCCCCACTTGCGAGGAAAAGTCAGGTTGACCATGGGCTGGCCCAGTTTATCTTCGCCGTCAATATTCTCGATAAGGTCAGTCTGGTTTATAATGTCCACCAGATGCTCAAACTCGGTGGTCCCCCAGAAAACCCTCGTCACGCCGATGCGAAACGTCCACGAGTCACCGGGAAAGAGGTAGTACAACTCACGAATATCGAAATGAGTACGTTCCGAGTCTGCGCTATCAAGCCTAACAAAGGGTACGAACGTAAAACTGGAGCCATTGTCCCACTTGTGGTAGTACTCGGGCTGAGCCGAGATGCTGCCGTTGTGCTCTTCCTGACCGGTGTAAAGGGGGTCCTGGAAAAAGTACCTGCCCTCTACCGCCACATATCCGGAAAGCTCACCGGCGTACACCGCGGTTAAGTTAAGCACCCATGCCCCACAGATCAAAACACCTACCGCCCGCGAAATCCTCATCTGACATTCTCCAGGCTGCTTTTATCGAAGTCACTTTCCTTAAGCCCAGTGTGAAACTCAAAGTCAGACCAGATTATCACAGTGCTCTTACCGGTCTGATGATTGACCACGTTCATTTCCGTTGCCCGCCAGAACTTATCGAGATATTTTCGGTATCCCTTCGCCGTCAATGTTTTAAGCAGAGAGTTCTTTCGGTCATAATAATCTACTTTGTAAATACGGTACTCACTCTTATCGAGCCGAACGACTTGCCTGGTATAGCCTGAGTTGGCTTTGTCAACCGGGTAACGCTCAATCACAAAACACTCGTTGCCGTCGTATACTTCATCGTTGAGCCACTTGTACCTGTACTTCTCAAGCTCCTCGGTGGCGATATCCTCATAAGAAAACTCGCTGCCCATGAAGGAGCCTGACTTGTTTCGAGCAGCAATGCGTTTGACCCTCTTCATGGCCGGCATGTAAAGCCACTGGTCGTCGTCTCCGGCCTTATAGGTGAAGGCAAGAAAAGCTGTCCCCTTGACATCTTTGGGACTATCGAAAATACACAAGCTCCTGTGCCCGTTTCCTCCAACCTCCAGCACGCGAACACGAACTTCGCGTGTGCTTTCCTGTCCTCGGCTGTTTCGGAGTGTCATAAGCAGCTTTGCAGTGCAATCTCCAAAGCCGCTATTAAGCTTTTCAGCCTCGCGAGCGATAGCCAGCCCCTTTTCTTCCTGGGTTTGTCCGATACACCATTTAGACGCGGAAACAATAATCAAAACGGTTGTTACAATAAGTATTTCTGCGGTTTGTTTCATTGTCAGTTCTCTATTCCTTATTTTTTACTGCATAACTTACCAAATCTTTTGTCTAATTTCAGCAATAAAGTCGGCGTCAACAAAAAGTCCATGAGAAGTGCTATACCAAAAATCATAACGGACATAACGCCCATTTCAAAGCTCATTCTGTAGTGAGAAACAGTGAAAATCGCAAACCCTGCTGATACAACACTGGTTGTTGCCAACACGGTAGTCCCCAGCATCCGGAACGTGTGGCGGACTGCCTCAGCCGGGGTCATACCTCCGTTCCGAGCGGCCTGTCTGTACTTGACAAAAAAATGCACGTCGTCATCCACGATGATGCCTATAGTTATCGCTGCAACCACTGATAATGCAAGACCTACCCGCCCTGCGATCAGTCCCCATATTCCAAACGCCACAAGCGGCGGCAGGATATTGGGAACCAAGCTGAGTAAACCAAGCTTCAGGCTGCGAAGCACCAGAATCATCATACCCGAAATCACTACCAGCTCCCAGAAAGTGCCGCTGAGCATACTGCTGATATTCCGTTCGGTGATGCTGGCCCAGACCATTGATAGGCCGGTCCCGGAGGTTTGCATGTATTGTGGGGCATTATCCTTGAGCCAGTTGCGGGCGGCATCGTCCATCCGGTGCAACTCCTTGGCGCTCATACTCCCGAAAAGTACGACCATCCGAGTCGATGACCTATCTACATTGATTACACTGTTGAGGTCAAGGCCTACCGGCAGTGAAAGTTCGTACAGAAGAAGGTACTGCGCAGCCAGCTCACGTTGTTCGGGGATGCGATAGTAGTTTTCGTCGCCATTGTGCATATCCCTGTTTAGACGCTTCATCGTATCCACAATACTGCCCACGTGAACGACTTTGGGCTGCTGGCGATACCAGTCCGCAAATCGGTCCACCGTCGCCATATACTGCGGGTCGGTAATTCCGCCGGACTCGCCCGACTCGAGGGAATACTCAATCAAGTCCCACCCGCTGAGGTTCTTTATCATAAAGTCGGTGGCTCTGCGAAACTCAAAACTGTCATCGAAATAGGTCAGGAAGTTGTCGTCCAACACGATTTTGGGAATCCCGACGGCAATTATTATCGCTGCAACTGCAAACGTGCCCCAGAGCACAAAGTTTTGTTTGTTTATCACGAAGTTGGCCCACCAATCCCAACTGATCCGTCCGGCTTTTTCTCGTTCCTCTTTAATTGGGATGGGAAGGACGGCCACAATCGCCGGCAACAGCAACACGGCGTATAAGAAGGCCACCGCCAGACCTATGGCAACGATATTGCCCAAATCACGGAAAGGCGGCGACTCCGAGGAATTCATAGTGAGAAAGCCGATAATTGTGGTGATGTTTGTAAGGAACACAGTATAAAAGCTTTCCTGTAAACTCTCGGTGATACCTTCATACTTTGATCCGCTCCTGCGGCTCAACCGAAACAAGGGAGCCAAGATATGTATGTTGTCGGCAACAGCCAGAGTGAGTATAAGCCCAGGGGCGCCGACCGAAACTGCGTTCAAAGACATCCCCAACCAGCCTGCCAATCCCAGACCGGTGATTATTGACAGCGAGATTACGGCAACCCCAGCGATGGTACCAAGAAAGGAGCGCAACACTATCCACACTATCACTATCATCAACAGAAACACCACCGGAACCAAGCCGAGCAAGTCCCTTCTACCGGCTTCCCCAAAAGCATTGTCAATCATAACTGAGCCGGTCAGATAGATGTCGATATTGGGATACCTGTGCCGAAAGGTATCCATCATTTTCCGGGCGAATATGGCCACCTCCGAAATTTCCTTTGTGGACTTGCCCGGCATGATAAGACTGACCTGGACGCCGGTTACGTGACCGCGAGAAGATATCAGAAGGTCACGAATACCGACATCTGATAGAGCAATCTTCTTGATTCTCTCGAGTTCCTCCGGCGACGACTCGGCCGGCTTGGGCACGAGACTTCCGACAACAAGCTCATCGCCCACAGCACGCGTATACGGGAAGTTGGTGATAGAATTGACCCCGGTCGAATACGGTACTTGCCAGCCGGCCTCGGTCAATTCGGCCACAGCCGTCAGCGTTTGGCGAGTAAAGACGTTGTGGCCGGCCGGAGCGAGGACGAAAATGACATTTTGCACTCTGCTGAAGGTTTTTTCCATCTCCTCCAGCGCCTGGAACTGGGGATTTGCCTTGCTGAAAAAAACCCGCGTGTCGTTGTTGATCGTCAGGAAACGCAGTCCGGGGCCGGCCGCGCACGTCAGCACGATAGCTACCACGATGATTTGCCATCGATACTTGATAACCCACTTTCCAAGAACACTCTCGATCCATGTCATAGCAACCTTGCACTAATTGTACGCCGTCTAAATTCTTCTCTTCCTGGTTTGTAAGAATCTCTATCCATATTCAATTAGAGCGGGGCTCTCAGGGTAAACCGCGCTTTGATAAGGCTAATTTATGACGAATAAAACCAACAGAGCCAAGTCTGAGGCATCTGGCCACAAGCCGGGCTCATTCCCCCGACCAACAATATAGCTGATGCGGATTATAACCCACCGGCTCGTAATCCACAATGTGCCACCAAACAATAAGCTTTAAAATACTATCTCCTACTGTGCATCTTTCGTCCATCTGTTTCGAACTCCGGAGACCGGTAACTGCTGGTCTATAACCTTTCAATGCAACCAATCAGACAGTCTCTCGTACAGAAACTTCGCTTGAGGCTGCCGGTTGGGACTGTTAAACTGTGGTGTAATGCTCAATGACGAACGAAAAAAATAAAAAACAGGCACAGGGATTAACTTACCGAAATACCAAAGAGAACCGACCATGCAAAACAGGTTTATCGGTATCGTGCTTCTTCTTTTAGCGTGCAGTCCGCTCGCGGCTGATACAGCCGCACAGCAGGTACGAAATGTGAAGTGGAAACACCTTTCAACCACTACAGCAGACCTGCCGATTCCCAACTCAGGAAACCAGCAGACCTCAAGCATAGTCTGTGACATTGATAAGGACGGCGTCAATGACTTTGTCATCGCCGAACGGACGCAGACGCCTTCGGTGCTGTGGTATCGCCGGGGCAAGACCGGCTGGACAAGATACGTACTCGAAAGTGAACCACTTCATATCGAGGCCGGCGGCGATTTCTTTGACATAGATTCCGATGGCGACCTCGATATAGTTCTCGGCGGCGACTGGCAAAACAATTTCGTGTGGTGGTGGGAGAATCCCTACCCCAACTTTGAGCCGGCAATCCCGTGGAGACGGCATATCATTAAAAACTTCGGCGGGACGAAACACCACGACCAGACCTTCGCCGATTTTGACGGCGACGGAAAAACTGAGCTTGCATTCTGGAATCAAGGCTCACGGAGGCTTTATGTGGCTGAAATACCGGATAATCCGAGGCAGGCCGATTCATGGAAATGCACAGCGATATACTCATGGAGTACCGACAGTGAAATGCAGCAGCGGCAGACTCGACCCTATCCGGATTTCAAGGCAGTCAACGAACATGAAGGATTAGCTAAGGTTGATATCGATGGTGACGGTAAGCTTGATATTGTCGGCGGGGGCAGATGGTTCAAGCACGCCGGCGGCGACAAGTACATAGAGAATATCATTGACGCAGGATACACGTTCACACGTTCGGCGGCGGGACAGCTTATTAAAGGCGGCAGACCCGAGGTTGTTCTTGTTGTCGGCGACGGCTGGGCGCCTTTGATGTTATATGAGTGGAAACAGGTCGGAAACAACGGCGGTACATGGATTGCCAAAGAACTGATACCAGAAGTCGATTGTGGGCATTCATTGGCAATTATTGATTTCGACCGCGATGGCAATCTTGATATTTGGGTCGCCGAGATGCGATTGTACGGCAAAAACCCCGACGCCAAGAATATGATATTGTTGGGCGACGGAAAAGGCAACTTCGATACGATGGTAATCTCTGAAGGAATTGACCTGCATGAGTCCAAAATCGCCGACCTGGACGGCGACGGTGACCTCGACATTCTTGGCAAACCATACGACTGGCAAGCACCCCGGCTGGATATATGGCTCAACGAAGGCAATTAGGGCCATCTTACATTTTGTGAACCTGCCACGGATACGGGAGAATAGAGATAGCTTGCGCCGGCCAGGGCTGCTAAACTGTGTCGCAATGCTTAACGACGGACGAAATAATTGGTATGCGGCCGTTTTGCACTTTGAATGTGTTCAGTGCGGCAGGTGCTGCTCCGGGCCCGGCGAGGGTTATATCTGGGTTAGCAGGAAAGAGGTTGAGCTTATTGCCGACTATCTTGGATTGACAATCGGGGAATGTCGTCGGAAGTACACAAAAAGAATTGGGTTGCGAACGACGGTTATCGAGGATCCGGCCAACAAGGACTGCATGTTCCTGGAGAATAGCTCAAGTCAGAGAAAATGTGCTATTTATCCGGTTCGGCCGAATCAATGCAGGACCTGGCCATTTTGGTCAAGTAATTTGAGCAGTCCCGATACCTGGAACAAGACGACCCAAAAGTGCCCAGGTATTAATCGTGGAAGGGGCTACAACATCGAGGAGATAGAAAAAATCAGAAAGAGTAAAAAATGGTGGTAGAAAACAGAACGGTTGAGCATCTTATCAAAGAAGTTACCGCCGTCTACGAATGGATAGACTCACAAGCTCGTCTGCACAAAAAGCAAAGCGGCGAGTGCCGGGCTTGCGGCGACTGTTGTGACTTTGTCGGCTTCGACCACCGGCTGTTTGTCACACCCGTCGAGTTGATATATCTGGCTGCAAATCTGGGGGCAGACGACATCAAAAAGATGAAGACCGGTCGATGTCCCTATCAAACCGATGGCAAGTGCGTGATTTATAAATACCGATTTGCCGGCTGTAGAATCTTTTGCTGCAAAGGCGACCGTGATTTCCAAAGTCGATTAAGCGAGTCTATTTTGCGCAGGCTCAAGTCTATATGCGTGCGATACAAGATCTCCTACCAATATCTTGATCTGGCAACTGCGTTGAACAGTTTTTCTATTGGTACTTGTCGATCGGCTGGGGAATCTTGTCCTGGGGATCGCGCAGGTTGATGTATTTGGCGCCGCTCAAGAGAGTGCCCCGCTCTTTGTAATATGTGTAAAGCTTTGCGAGCTTGTCCTCATCTTTTGCCTCAAGATGCCGGGCCCATGTGCCAATCTCAGCCCCCCATATAATCTGGGTGTTATCCTTCGCGTAGAGAACGATGTGGGGGTCGGAGGCATTTTTACGGCCGTTGAAATTACTCACATCAATGCTGTCAATATCATTTCGCAGCGGCTTGCCAGGGCAAATTGCCTTATCCATCTTGTCAAGTATTGCGAGAAGCTCCAACGCCGCAGTAAGGTCATCCTGTTCAAACACCTGGCCCGGTCGAGGCATTCCCGATAACGACATCGGGATGCCTTTAAGCACGATTATCGGCAGGTTCAGCGTCTCGACAAAGTCAAGGACAACACGGTCGGCGTCTATGTAGAAGCTGGTCTGGCCCCTGGGGCCAGGTCCCGTTTTTATCAACGCGAGCGGTTTTCGCCAACGCGCCGCAATATGGATACCGTCGTGGGCATGTCTCACATCGACGTTGTCGAGCCAGGCGATGGATGCGAGGTTTTCAGCTACGGCGCGGGCTACTTTGTCGTCCAGGCTAAGGTTCTTAGCGGCCGTTGTAAGCACCCTCGCCCTTAGAGTATTGCCAACCCACGAAGGAACATCAACCAGCACAATAGGAGGGGTTTCCAGCGGTTTTATTGAACGTACGTAACGCTCGGCAAAATAAAAAATGGCTGCGATGGCTATAATTACACACGCTATAGTCGAGACTTTGAGAGTCCTGACTAAATTGTTGCGGTCAAGTATTGGCTTACCTTTACTTGTCTTCATACCACGCTCAAGCAATTTCCACGATGCTTGATAGTCATTAGTTGTGAATCGGAGGTTGCACTACAATAAAACGGTCGTCTTACTGCCTCACGGCGCTTTGGGCGTTTGTCAGAGCTGCTTCGACTATCATAAGACACAGGTTGCTCATGGATAGTCCGGCTTTTGCGGCTGCTTTCGGGAGAAGCGAATGGTTCGTGAAACCAGGTATGGTATTGACTTCCAAAACGTAAGGGACACCATCGTCGCCGAGAATGAAATCAACCCTCGCAAAATCCCTGCAGCCTAACGAATCGAAGCAATTCAATGCAGCCTGGCTAATTCCGGCCACAAGACAATCGTCCTCGATGGTATCAAAAAGATACTCGGTTTGGTCATCGACGTACTTTGCATGATAGTCATAGAAGCCGGTTCTGCTTTTGATCTCGATTATGGGTAGCGCCCTTCCGGAAAGTATACCAACCGTCAGCTCTCTACCTGCGATATACCGTTCAATCATACAGTTACCGAACTGTTCCCAGGTCTTGCGGGCGGCAGAGACGGCTTGTTGGGGGCCTGAAACAATGCTGACACCGACACTGCTGCCTTGCGCGACAGGCTTTACCACGAATAAATCGCCGAGTCGAAGTATGTCTCTATCGAGCCGAGAAGGGGCAGTATCCGGGGTGAATTCAATTACCTCCGGAACCGCAATACCCGCCTGGGCGAAAAGTTTCTTGCTGGCAAGTTTGTCGAACGCCAATCGGCTCGCTGTGGGGCCGCTGCCGGTGTAAACGAGGCCCTTGTCTTCGAGTATTTTCTGAAGCCGGCCGTCTTCGCCGAACTGACCGTGAAGAGCAACAAAAAAAACATCAATGTCACTATCGTCAAGGATTTCCATATTGTCAGGTGTAATGTCGGCGGTGGTAACATTCAGACCCGCCTCACGCAATGCCTGTGCGACACATCGGCCGCTTTGGAGGCTCACTTGGCGTTCCGGGCCGATGCCGCCCATAAGCACTGCAACATTGAGTTGCCGGTCGAACGCATGCGTTTGAAAGTTAGGTGATTGTCCAGTCATTACAGTATTACCCAGTGGAGCCCCACGGCTTTACAGCCGTGGCACCTCCACATTCTTCGGCGAAACCCGCCGAAGCATATCCGCCTTCGCCAAGGCTACGGCGGATTACCCTTTTCGCATTCATCCACCCCTAAGGGGTGGCTTTCTACGAAGGCGGGTAAATTCATTACCTTCCGCAAAACAAGGCGTTTATTGCCAGATCTCAATTTCAGTTTCAAGCTCGATGTCGGACTGCTTTTTGACCCTTTGCTTTATGGTTTCTATGAGCTTTATGACATCACGACTTTTGCAGCCATCCTGAGCGAGAATGAAATTCGCGTGCTTTTCACTTACTACGGCGCCGCCGATTTGGAAGCCCTTCAGGCCGGCCCTGTCGATTAAGGCGCCGGCAAACGCACCTGGGGGATTCTTGAAGACACAGCCACAGTTACGTGTGTTTAGGGGCTGGCTATTCTTCCTGTAAATCCAGCTTTCCTTGACGGTTCGCACGATCTGCTCAGGATCCGCTGGAGTGAGCCCCAAGCAGGCTGAGAGAATAAACTTGGCAGAAATGTTTGTGCTGCGGTAGTCGAAGACCAGCTCGGGTTTACTTTTTTCAAAGATATTGCCACGGCTATCCATTAGGGTTACGGATTGTACGGCCGAACCGATGTCGCCGAATCGACCACCTGCATTCATTTTGACGGCCCCACCGATGGAGCCCGGTATACCTGTTAATGCTTCGATACCTGAAAGGCCTTTTTGAACGCACTTTAGTACCAGTTTATTTAGGTCGTCCCCGGCACCGGCGGTGATTGTGCAACCGTCAAAACGGGTATGCTCGAATTCATTGCCCTGGAGCTTTATTACCGCCGCCCGTAAGCCATCGTCGCTGATTAGCAGATTGGAACCAAAACCTATCACATAGATTGGTATATCGCTCTCGTTGCAGCGTCTGACGACATCCTTAAGCTCCCTGGCGGTTTTAGGCGTGACGAAATAATCAACCGGTCCACCCAAGCCGTACCAGGTGTGGTCTGCGATTGGATAGTCTGTCTTAACTATGTGCTCTAAGCCGCTGAATATATTCATCCGCTACCTTCCAGACATCTCCGGCCCCCATGGTAATCACTAAGTCGCCGGTGGTGACATTGGCTTCGAGATAGTCGCAGACGGCACTTAGGTCGCAGATAGAGACTGCGTTTGTGCCGTTAGCCCGGACTTTCTCAGCCAATATTTGCGAGTTGATTGATTCCTTGTTGGCCTGCGAGTCACGCACGAAGTATATCTCCGGGATTATGACAAAATCGGCGAGGCCGAAGCTGCCGGCGAACTCTTCAAGAAAATACTTTGTCCTGCTGTATTGATGGGGTTGAAAGACGCACCAGAGCCGTGCAGGCCGGTATCTTTGACGAACGGCCTCCAGAGTCGCCTTTATTTCGGTGGGATGGTGCGCGTAGTCATCAAGAACGGTAACCTGACTGAAACGCCCTTTCAGCATGGCGCGTCGGTCAACTCCGGTGAACTGAGGAAGCAATTGAAGTATAAGCTCGGCTGGAACGCCCACGTTCACAGCCATGACCACAACCGCAAGAGCGTTTTGGACGTTGTGCCTGCCCGGCATGGAAATCTTAGTCGAGCCGAGGCGCCTGTCGTTATGGAAAACATCGAACGCATAAAGGCCGTCTATCTGCTTTACATGTCGAGCCTGAAAGTTACAGGCTTTATCGAGGCCGAATGTCTCAAAATCAACGCGGTTTCGTAGCTGACCGATGATTTTTGCCACGTTCGGATCCTGGGCGTTGGCAACAACAAGGCCATTTGTTCTAACCCCCAGGGCAAATTGGGTAAAAGATTCGACAATCTCCTGTTCATCCCTGTAGCAATCAAGATGATCCCGCTCGATGTTGAGTATGCAGGCGATTGTGGGTTTCAAATTGAGGAAGCTTCGGTCGTACTCACACGCCTCGGCGACAAAGTATTCACTGGAGCCGGTGCCGGAAGAGCCGCCCAGTTGGGTAACCTCTGCTCCGACAACAAAATTGGCATCGATGCCCGCGTGTTTGAGGCTATAAACGAGCCAGCCGGTCGTGGTGCTCTTTCCGTGAGTGCCGCTGACGGCTATCCCCTGATGCCTGCCCATCAGCTCGCCGAGCATCTGAGCATATTTGCAGACCTTGAGTCCTCGGCGTCTTGCCAGTTTCAACTCCGGGTTATCCTCCGTGATTGCGGCGGAGATGACAACGACATCGGTTTCAGGTCTGAGGTTGCCGGCGTTATGACCGATTCTTATATCGGCCCCCAAGCTACACAATCTTTTGGTGATTGCGGTTGGGGTCTTGTCGGAGCCGGTGATGATTGCTTCTTTTGTCAGTAGCACCTGCGCCAGCCCGCTCATGCCGATACCGCCGGCACCTATGAAGTGGAAGGTCTTGCCCGCTATCGCCAATTGGCTGAACGGCCCGACCACTTCGTACTTGTGAGCAGCTTTAACTCGACGCTGAGCGATTTGCATGTCCGGCCTGGTCATAGAATCCTTCCTAAGCAGAGATTTCCTTTATATCCGGCGACAGTGTAGCACTAAGGTTGTTCAAAATAAAGAAAAAAGCCCCCATAGCACGTCCGGCCAGATAACAGTATGTTCCCCAACTCGCTTATTTTGTCAAGATTGTGAGTGCTCGACCACCCGTCGTCTTCGATGGAGAATTGTATCCAAGGTCAGCGCCCCAGGACCACAATTAGTGCATTCCAGACATCGTATGCAGCGTAAGTCATTCGGCGATTTCTCCGGCTGCAGGCCAAGCTTGCACAACTTGTGGCACTGGGCGCAATGGATACACTTATCGGGGTCAAGCCGTAAGAAAAACACCGACGCGCGGTTAAACAGCGAAAAGATTCCGCCGAGCGGACAGAGCACCCTGCACCAGGGTCTTCGAATAAAGAAGATTGCACCAATAAAAACAACAAGAACAGACAGCTTCAAGGTATTGGGAACAATGATCTTTTGGCCGGCTCCGGCCTGACGAACCATGTTGGGCACAGCCCCTTCAATGGCTCCGGCGGGACAAAAACCGCAGATGAATAATGGATGCTTTTCGCCGAAGAAAAACGGCACCGCCAGCACCGCCCCGATCAAGACCACGTAACGCAAATACCCCGTCCATCGAGGAAGGTCATATTTTGGCATCGGGGCCTGGCCCGCCAAATCCTGCAGCAGTCCAAATGGACACGCCCAACCGCAAAGCAAGCTGCCGAAAAACGCTCCGACAACAATCAGCAGTCCCAACGCAACAAAAGGAAAGATATGCAGGGCAGAGAAATTCGCCAGGACACCGATCGGACAGGCGAAGGTAGCCAGAGGACAGGCATAGCAATGAAACACGGGCGAGCATAGACTATGCCAGCGGACGCCAAGTGGATCGAGCCAAACCAAGAGAAAGGCGGTTTGAATCCATCCCCTCCATGGGACAAATTTTGAGGTAAGGGTGCTGAACCTGTTTTTTTCGGCCATGGCCACCACAGCCTTTCAGCTACTTCACTCAGGTAGGGCACGCGCTCGGAGGCTGGCCGGTATAGGTCTTTTTGAGCTGGCCGGATGAGTCTCGCTCAAGCCCTCCTATGGCCACTTCTCGAATTAGAACAGTCTCCCTATTGGCTAATGCTGCTGTGTTAGCATCTTCCGCCGAGGATATGATTGCCGCGTGGACAAAAAGACCATAAGCCAAGAGAACGGCTCCACTCATTACAAGAGCAAGCGACATAAGTCTTCTAAATTTTAGATATTCAGCCATACAAAACGGTCTCTATAATATGTTTTTAATCAAACACCCTCTTGTCGACTTTTTTCTTTCGACTCTTTACGAACGCCAAAAAATGGCGGAGGCGAATGGGAATCGAACCCACCCAGGACCTTCTCGGCCCTACACTGGTTTTGAAGACCAGGGGCACCACCAGGCACCAGTCACCTCCGCGTCGGGTTCGTTTCCGCCCTTAATTAATTATGGTAACAGCCATTGCACCTAAAAGCAACAGGGAAATCGAGGTTCGTAACAGCAAAGTGATTCTCCTCGGCAAGCACAGCCTTAGAAGTAGTTCGATGTATTGGGTCTCTTACTGATTCTTCAACTGCTCGTAGAAGACCATCGTTGGTGAACCGCCAAAGCTGATTCCCATCCAGGCTGCTTCGTCGATTTCGTCTTGTGTAAAACCTTTATTCCGAGCGTTCTTCAGGTGCATCTTTAGACAAGGCTCGCATCGCAGGGCGACCGATAAAGCAATGGCAATCGCCTGCTTGGTGTATGCATCCAGCCCATGAGACGCGCCTGCGTAACTCAGGAAGTCCTTGAACTTTGCCTTGACCTCATCTATCGGTGAGCCGGTCGCAACAGTACCGCCCTCCGCTAAGGGATGCCTTATGGCAGGCGAGGCTGCGGCGTCGGCACAGCACGCAACCGCCGCGGTTTCAGTCATTGCAGGTGCGGGTACGGAAGATTGTTCTGACTCAGATGGAACACCGACATTAGACTTATTTGACTCGATCTGAGGAATCTCGCGGCGTCCCGTTGTGCGCAATCCGCTAAGGGATGCCTTATGGCAAAAGATTCGTCCGGAGCCTCTGCCGACCACTTTGCCGATGACGGCGGCTTGTGCGACACCTGCATCAAGCAAGGCCTTGTGGAACTTGTCAGCATCCACTTTCGATATCGAGATGAGCAGTCCGCCGGACGTCTGTGCATCATAACAAATATCGACCATCTCCTGCGGCAGGGCATCCTCGGCCTTTACCTGCCTGCTGCATGATTCCTTGTTTCGCTCGATCGCGCCGGGTAAGATGCCGGCGCCGGCATAATCAAGAACGCCCTGCAAAAGGGGAATCTCGTCCCAAATCACATCCACGTCCACTCCACTAGAAGCGGCCATCTCGGTCAGATGCCCCATCAGGCCGAAACCCGTCACATCTGTGCAGGCGTGCACGCCGAACTTGACCATCAGCTCCGAGGCACTGCGGTTCAATGTCGTCATGGATTCGCCGGCAGCCCTAATACTCTCGCTGGATGCTTTTCCAATCTGGGCGGCGAAGGCGACGATGCCGGTTCCCAGAGGTTTGGTAAGAATCAGAACATCGCCCGGTTTGGCGCCGGCGTTGGTGACGATTCGATCTTTGTCGATTAAGCCTGTGACGGCAAAGCCCGCCTTGATCTGATCGTCGTCGATGCTGTGGCCGCCGATGATCGCCACACCTGCCTCGTTCATTTTATCGATGCCGCCGCGAAGGATGTCATTCATCGCGTGGTCGGGAATCTTGCGAACTGGAAAGCCGATAATCGATAGCGCGGTCATGGGGGTACCACCCATCGCATAGATGTCACTGACGGAGTTGGCGGCGGCGACCTGACCAAACAGGTAGGGGTCGTCTACCGACGGGGTAAATACATCAACGGTCTGGACCAGAGCCTTGCCCTGCCCCATGTCATAGACCCCCGCGTCATCCCCGGCCGGCACGCCAATAATGATGCGAGGGTCTTCAATACTCGGCAAGCTTTTCAAGACCCGCTTCAGGAACACCCGATCGATTTTGGACGCACAGCCTGCTTTTTCCACGGTCTTCGTTAGCTGAATGGTTTCGCTGGGGCTTTTAAGCCGCTCACCCGCGCAGGTGCAGATATTTTTCTGCTTGAAAAGGTCGCAAGGACACGGCTGTTTGGGATTGCAGATGCAGCGGCCCAGCCGGATTGACCGCTGCATTACGCGTTTTCTTCTTTCACGATCTATCATAACAACTTCCTCATGTAGGATTCCTACGAAATACCAAAATCATCTGCCGCCAGTAAAGCTGCACCCAGCGCACCGGTCATTTGCGGATCGGGCGCAACAACCACCGATTGTCCGAGAGCGGATTCCAGCGCGCCCTTCATGCCCGATACAAGTGCCACGCCGCCGGTAAACACGATAGGAGCATTGACTCTCCGACCGGCCATCCCAGCCACACGCTTTGCGATCGCCATCTGGACGCCGGCAACAATATCTTCACGAGATGTTTTGGCGGCAAGCAGACCGATGATCTCAGTCTCGGCAAACACAACACACATATTGCTGATTGCGGCAGGCGTCCGGCTCCGCGCTGCCATACTGCCCAGGGCATCCAGGGCTACTCCAAACCGGTTTGCGACCACTTCCAGAAAACGCCCGGTCCCCGCGGCACAGCGGTCGTTCATGGTAAAGTCGCGTACTTTGCCGTTTGTATCCAGACTAATGAGCTTGCTATCCTCGCCGCCAATGTCGATAACGGTCGCGGCGTTGAGAACCAGGTGATGCACCCCTTTGGCGTGACAAGTGATCTCCGTTATCGTATCGTCGGCAAAGGCAACGGCGTTTCGGCCGCATCCGGTGGCGACAATTCGCTCGATATCCTTGCGGGCGATGCCATGCTCATGAAGGATAGTTTCAAAAAGAGACTCGGAAAGTCTGGATTGTTCGACCCCTTGGTCCGACAGCCCTTTGGCGAGAACCTTCCCGCCGTCGTTATCAAGCAGCACAACCTTGATCGTTCTTGAACCGGCATCAACTCCAGCACAGATCATCTTATTCTCCGCTGCCTAAAAGGTTGCAGCCCATGAGCGGCAATCCACCCGGCGGGAACATAAGGCGATGTGTAAAGAACTTCTCTCATCCGCCTGAGTGCCCTTAACGTCATATTCGCTGCCGGACTGTTTCAAAAAGCGCCTCGACCCGCAACGCGATACGCGCGGAATCCGACGGAGAGTAATCGGTCTCAATTCGCAGGTACGGCAGGCCAAGCTCCTCTTCCACCAACCGTTTGACGCGATACGATTCCACATCATAAGTCAGACATGCCTGCCAGATAAGGTCAACGACGCATTGCGGACGATACGCCCCGGCCATTTCACGAATCAGATCGAGCCGGCGGTCGTTTCGCGTCATGACAGAGCACGGTATCCGGAAATATTTCTCAGCCAGGGCCTGAATCGGGTCTTCGATTGATTCATCCACATCTTCCCAAATCGGTTTGAGCCCAGTGCAATTGTCCATGCACACAACTAAGCCGCCGGACGATTCGATGATGTCGAGCACACGCTCGGCGCCGTGGACCATCGGCACGCCCGTCATGAGGACTCGCACTGCATGGTCAACCAAGCCGGGCGGTGTCTTCTTGAAAAGGCGGGCCGCTTCGGTGTACTTTTCAAAATCCACATCGATACCAGAAATAATGCTTTTGAAATCCAATAGCTGCCTTCCCGTCAGCGGCGGAGTTTCCGATTTCATCATCTCGGCCAATTCTCGTCGCAATTGCCGCTCCCGATTCATGGTATGGATAGCCTGACGAATCCTTTCATCGGTGATATCCACACCGAATCGCTTTTCCAGTTCGGTCTTGAGCTTTCGCAATTCCTTGACCCAGTGATCGAATGCATCGCGGTCTGCCGGCTTCTGAGGAAGCTCAAGCACATACATTGGCCTTGTCTGGGCCAACAGCTCATACATCTTCTTCTTGCCGTCACAGGTTGTCTCAGCTACAACCAACTCGGCCATTTCGAGAAAGGGATTGGCCTTTTTGACGCTGTAGCCGTATGTCGATTTAATCAGAGGGCAAAGGTTGGCTGGAAGGTGTTCCTCAGCCGGCGCAATCATATCGGGCGAGCCTCCACAAAGGCACACCGGCACACCGTCCGCGGCCATAATCAATTCACGTGGTGTGTACTCACATAGGATACCGACAATGTGTCTGCCCTTGGCCTTCGCATCGAGGGCGTACTGATAACAATTGGGAATCATGTTCCGGAACCAGGCTACAGGACCATCTCCGGGCCCGGCATCGGCGGGCACCGGCCTGCCGGACTTCGGCAACGCACGACCACATGCAGTCTTTGGACGCGGCTCTTCTGCGTTTTCGCCGCAACACTTAGTCATCGGACTCTCCTGACATACAAATGAACCAATAAAAAAGGCGGGCAAGAAAAATAAGTCTCGTTGCCCGCCGGTGCTCGTGGATTCTCTTTCTTCAATCTATTGAGTACCAGATGTCCTCCATCTTCTTTTCAAACGGCCCGATGTCCATTTCCATTTTGATCTGGTACTTGCCCTTGAAACCTTCTGGCACTCGCCACGAGTACCGGCATACGCCGCCTCAGCCATACGCGAACTTGTCTTCGACCAGAACTTTTCCATCCTGATCGAAGATTTTCACCTTTGGCTCAGGCGATCTGCTGCCGTTCTTCAAAACGACGTTTCGGTATTTTTCACCTGCCTGGCCGATGATTGACCATTCGACAGAGACCTGTCCATTACTATATCTGGCCTCAGGTTTGATCAATAAGGGAGGTCCCAACTTCACGGTAGTAGTTTGGGCTTTTGTGACTTTGATCCTGGACAAGTTCCCCCAGGGGCCACTGCTTTCAAGTAGCCATGCATCGCCGTTCTCTTTGCCCGTAAGTCTTAATAGTTTCGGCGTGTACACCCGTGCGGCGACCTCATTCTGTTTAGACTCCGACCGCAGAACCATGTTGGTGAACAGACCACCGTGAAGTTCCAGCTCAACCCCGGGGGTCTCAAGAGCAATATAGCCCTTACCAGGCCGGAGAAATAGGATAACACACAGGGCAATTACGATAACGCCAAGCGAAATTAGTATGTCTCTCTGTTTCATAATGCCGGTACCTCCTGAATGACTTTTATCAAAACTCAAGCTGGCTGTCAACATACAAAATCCTAAGTAACAAAATAAACCGCACGCAGCTGAATCTTGCTTTCGCTCACTGAGCGGGTAAAATACGTTCGGGCAACGTTATTGAGCAGTCAGGCGCAGGTAGGTTACCCGTTTCAGGAATGGCTATGGATGACGCATTGAAATCGTTGTTGCGCATGATTCCGTCCGTTGACTCCGTCCTTAACGATCCTCGGTTGGACACCTATAGGGCCGATCTTGGAGCAAATGTGGTTGCTGAGGTAGTTCGCGAAACGATCGATGACCTGCGAAAGCAAGTGACGAACCAGGAACTGTCAGAGGTCGGAGAAGCCGACTTACGCAACAAGGTAATCGCTGAGACGATGCGGCGTCTTGAGAGCTTTGCCTGGCCCTATTACCGTCCCGTAGTCAACGCCACGGGTATCATTTTACACACAGGGCTTGGCCGGGCGGTGTTGGCTGCAAAGGCGCTGAAGCAAATTCAGGACACGTTACAGGGCTACTCCCTGCTTCAGTTAGACGTAGAAACCGGCAAGCGGTCCAGGCGGGATGAGCGAATCGAAACGCTATTGCAGCGACTGACGGGTGCCGAAGCTGCCACGGTCGTGAACAATAACGCCGCGGCGACCGCGATTGTGCTCAATACTGTTGCCAAAGGCAAAGAGGTGATCGTCTCGCGGGGACAGCTTGTCGAAATCGGCGGCTCGTTCCGTCTGCCGGAGGTCATGGCGTTCAGCGGGGCCAGGCTGGTAGAGGTCGGCACTACAAACAAGACCCATCCCCGGGACTATGAGGATGCCATCGCTGAAAATACAGCCGCGATTCTACGCGTGCATCCGAGCAATTACAGGATTCAGGGATTCTCGTCGGAAGTGCCTCTGGATGTGCTGGCGAAGATTGCCCACGACCATAATCTGGTTCTTATTGACGATGTGGGGGCAGGCGCGTTAATTGATTTTTCACAGTTCGGATTTGAGCCTGAGCCGACGCTGCCGGACTCCATCCGAGATGGGGCCGACATTGTAACATCGAGCGCCGACAAGCTTATTGGTGCTTCTCAGGGTGGCATCATCCTGGGCAGGAAAAAGTTGATTGACGCAGTCCGAAAGAATCAGTTTGCAAGAATCGTGCGGGTGGGAAAGCTCACCCTGGCGGTTCTGGAAGCAACGTTGAAATTGTTTCTCGACCAGACCATCGCCCTTCGAGAGGTGCCCACGTTGCAAATGTTGCGGCGAAACGGCGATGAAATCAAGGAGCACGCTGAACGATTAGCCTCTGAACTTCGCAAGAGAACCACAGCCGCAGCGGTAACCACTATAAGTGGCTTTTCTCAAATGGGCAGCGGCTCCCTGCCTACGCAAAACCTCGCCACAACCCTGGTGGCGATTGAACCAAAGAAAATCAGTGCGGAGTCTCTTGCTAAACGGTTGCGGCTTTACGAGACCCCCGTCGTCGCACGAATCCAAAATAACCAGGTGCTCATAGATCCCCGGACCTTACGAGATGACGACGACACCGTCATCATTAAAGCCGTGACTGAAATCCTTGCCGGTGGAGAATAGCAGCCGTGGGCGTAGAGCAGCGAAACATCACACTCGGCACGGCCGGCCACATCGACCACGGCAAGACCGCACTCATAAAGCTCTTGACCGGCTGCGATACGGATCGGCTCAAAGAGGAGAAAGAACGGGGGATGTCAATTGAGCTGGGCTTTGCTCCATGCCAAATTTCCGGGACCGAAATCGGCATTGTTGACGTCCCCGGCCACGAGAACTTCATCAAGACGATGGTGGCGGGTGCCAGCGGTATCGACGGATGTATCCTTGTCATAGCGGCGGACGATGGCGTCATGCCGCAAACGCGAGAACACCTGGATATTCTGACTTTGCTGGGTGTCGAGCACGGTATGGTGGCCCTGACCAAAGTGGATTGCGTCAGAGCGGAACGCATACAGGCAGTCACACAGGAGATAAGTAAGTTTCTAGTCGGCACATTTCTGGAGGGAGCACCGATCCTGCCGATTTCCAACATCACCGGAGAAGGGTTCGACGGCTTTTATGAGGCATTGAAGGCGCTGGTCGCGGCCATTCCACCGAAGAACGTTGACGGTATTTTTAGAGTGCCGGTCGAGCGAGCGTTTTCGGCTAAAGGTTACGGAACGATTGTGGCCGGGATTCCGGCTTCGGGATCGATTGCAATCGGCGATGAAGTTGTGCTCCTGCCTCAGGGCAGAAAAGGTCGCATTCGGGCGATTCAGGTCTATTGCCGCGACAGCTCCAGGGCCATGGCCGGACAGTGTGCGGCGCTGAATATTCCTCAATGGGACCATAAAGACATCGAACGAGGCAACGTCGTCACCATTGCGGACTACTTTGCCCCTCAACAGTGGTATCTATGCAAACTCAACCTGCTGGCCCAAGAGAGGACCGAGTTGAAAAATGGCAGCCAAGTGAAGTTTCACACGGGCACATCAGAGACGGTCGCTGCATTATACCTGTTTCAGGAAACGCCCCTGAAACCCGGCTATCAATGCCTGATCCAGGTTCGACTAAACAATCCCATCATCGCCGGGCCCCGTGACCATTTCATCGTGAGATCTCTATCTCCTTCTCGAACAATCGGCGGGGGAATCGTCGTTGAAGCCATTTCAGGCAGGCTGAAACGCAACCGCCCTGAGGTGCTCAACGAGATTCGTGAACGAGCAGACGCGGTCACCGGGCCGGAGAACTTCATCGAGTACTGTGTGAAATCCGCCGAGTCTGGTGCCGTTGATGAAAGACAGGTTTCTCTTCGCAGCAAGATTCCGGAAATCCAAGTCGTTGAGGTTCTGGCGGAGCTTCAAAAACAAGAGCGAGTTCTGCGGCTTGGCTCCAGGCTATACGTTCATAGTAACACCGCAGGGCTGATTCAGAAACAATTGCTTGAGCTTGTCGATGACTGTCATCGCCGACAGCCAGAGAGTCCTGGAATACGTCGGGAGCAGCTTCTGGCCGAATCAGGGATTCGCAAAGATATCTTCGATGGATTGGTCGAACGGATGCTGGCGAAAGGCACACTTGCCGAGAGAAAGGGCCATCTCGCCCTACCCGACCACCGCGAGCAGTTCGACGATGCAGAACGGAATCTGCTCGACAAGATCGATTTGCTCTTCAGGAAACGTCCGTTCAATCCACCCGAACCTCAGGAAGTAATTGACGGAACCGGCGCGGCAGAGGCAGAGGTTGACAGATGCCTGCGGATACTCGTCGAGCAGCAGCGGCTGGTTCGCATCGACCGGGAGCTGCTATTCCATACAGAGGCCGTTACTGAGGCACATGACCGTTTGATCTCGTACATCCGTCAGAACGGCCAATTGGAAAGCGTCAAATTTAAATATCTGCTCGACACCACGAGGAAATATGCCATTCCACTTCTGGACTACTTTGATAAGATAGGCTTGACCCGACGCGCAGGTTACACTCGATATTTGAACAAAAAAGATACAAACACATAGAGCTGAATTGAAAAGGAGATTGAAGCGATGCGTTACGGCAAGGTGGCAGCGATGTTTCTGTTGACAGCAGGCGTGACGATTGCCTGCATGACGATTCTTCGCCCAGGCTGAGGCAATCCGCTCGCGGCCCTTGGAGGGCTGCTGATAATGTTCTCGTTCCCTCTTGCGCTGGTCTTTGGGATAGTTGGTATCGTTCGCGACGAACAAAAGCTCCTATCCATTATTACCACCATCCTCGCAGGCTCATTCGTCCTGTTCTACCTGTACATGGTCTTCTGCCGACGATGACAGATTGTGAACGAGAAGCGGACAGAATCCGTATTATTTTTTCTGCCCGATGAGATACCCTTCCGGCACAACGAGGAATTTATAGCCGCCGACGTCTGTGAAAAAGATTCGGTCGCGGCTTGCCTCAAGCCACTGGCGCCACTGTTCGGGCGTCTCGAACGAAACATTGGTATATCGCTTGAGGAGCTTCCCAGCCGTTGAGGCGTGTGATTCATCACTCAGCAGCACGACGAGACGCTGGAGGCTGCTGACCTGTCGATTAGAGGCAATGCCCAGTGATTTGAGCTCATTGTCCACGCAGAAGACCTTATCCCAGTAGACAAGCTCCAGATCCTCCCTATAGTATGCAACCAGACCGTTGGGATCGGAATGGTATTTCTCCCAGAGCCTCTCTGGAAAAGCCACGATGAAGAACTCCTTCTTGTCCCCGCTGATTCGATTGAGCACCGCGGCGCGTAGCATGGCGAGACCACGAGGACTCGTCTCCGTGCGAACCAGAGGCGCCTTGCCGTCAAATCGGTGGATATAATAGATGCAGTTAAGGAACAATCGCTTTCCCGCATCGGTCATCTGCGACGGCGGATCGGAATAGCCCCATTGCAGGAAGTTGCCGTGCCTGCCGATACCAATCGCCCCGTAATCCTTTCCGAGGTTGAGTCCGAGCGCGATGATCTCGGCATCGGGGGAATCCTCAAAGCCATACGAGCTCGCGACAACGTTGCCTCTTTCTGAGTTCTGAACGCGCCAGACCTTCATCTTGTCGGGCAGCTTGCCGGGGCCGAGGAACCGCTCGCGATAGTTCGTGGGCGTATCCCGGTATTCAAACTGAGGCTGCACCACAAACGGCGTGCGGTAGACTTCATGGTTAAGCAACTCAGCATGAGCCGCATTTGCCATGCAGCTTCACAAGTAACCTGTTTTCAGCCGCCACTGCGAACAGATCTCGGCGCCGGGCACCCCGATTGTGACAACCGGCCGGGAGAAACTCTCGGAAACCTCCGGGCATGGGCGGCCCTTCAGGCCACCGGCGTCCCAGTCGAGAAGCGTCACGTCGAAACCCTGTGTTTCGGCTTCCTTGAATGTCTCCAGATTGCCCGTCTGCACAACGTCGAAGTGCTTTCTCAGAAAGCTTACAAAATCCTTTTCGCGGTCGGAGCCTGGCCGGCCCGCGTACAGGATGCGAAAACCCTTTCCGCTACCCGTTACTGCCGGCTGCTGTGCCACGGGCTCTGACACCGCTTTTTCGGTCTTAGGTTCGGCAGGGCGAGATTCGGATGAACCCCCAGGCTCACTTTGCTTCTTACAGCCCGGCAATACAGCTAATACGATCAGGACTGCGACCATTCCCGCAATGACGACTGTTCGCTTTTCGATAATAGTAACCATTAGCGATCCTTCATAAATCGCATTTTGTGATACCACATATATTAAAGGCCCGGCATGGCTTATGTCAAGATATATTCGTAACCATCCAACGATTGTGAGATACGATAGGTTTATTTTTACTTTGCACAAAGCCAGGTCAGAAGATAGAATTGTGCAGCGATGTGGTTCTGAAAAAGGTGCAGATAAATGATAGGCGCATGGATGAAGACAAGACACAGCTTGCTGCTGTTTTGGGGCCGGATCGCAGTGTATTCTCTCCTTTTATCCGGCTTGTGGCAGACGACGTCAGCGTTGGGACAAGATTCCTCCGGCGGGGAACTGAAAATAGAAGGAACGTATATCACACAACTGGTCCTCAATGGTGACGACCACCATACTGAGCACCTCAATGCACCTCATGGAAACGTAAGCCTGCCGCTTGATACGTATCGGATTCGAGCAATTGAGCTGCAAGGCGGCTATACATGCCTGCCGCAGAGTTTCGCGAGTCTGGGTCGTATTACGGTCACGAGGGATAAGCCGACTGTCCTGAAGGTGGGTGGTCCTTTACAACAGGTAGTCAAGGTTGAACGCCAGGGTCGCGTGCTCGTCCTGAATTACGAACTCGTGGGAATCGGCAACGAGAAGTATGCGAACACCAGACGCGATAACAAACCGTCTTTCACCATTTACGAAGGCCAAAAGGCAATTGCCTCAGGCCAATTTGAGTATGGCTGAGGCGGCGCATGCCGGTACTCGTGGCGAGTACCCATGACAGTGGTTGGCGAACTGAAAATCGTCCCGTCAGCAGACATCGGCCAGTTGGGTCCGCACCAAGGCGAGGCATTGGTTTATAACTGGAAATGGTATTACTCGGTGCCGGGGTTCCTCCTATGGCTGGTACTGATTCTTGCGCTGGTCCTGCCCACGTCAAATCATGATCGGCGGGCACTTCTCGTCCTTGTGCCTCTGGCGGCCGTGAACTTGCTGTGGCTGCTATCTAAAAAGGTATTGGGTATTCCTTCCTCATCGGCACAACAATTCGATATGTTATTTCAGTCGTTCGCGGTCGGCGTGGCGGTACTGTGGTTGATGGCACCCACGCTCAGCCGTTGCAAGGGTATTGCACGACTCCTTTTGTCTATGGGTATCGTAGCCGCAACTGCGCTCGCAAGCTCTCTATCATACAACCCGGCGTTTTCGACTGAGACATCGGTGTTGCTGATCCTGGTTGTTTTGTTTGGTGCTCTGCTGCTTTTGTCACTAACTGCGGCTCGCTGGGGATGCGGAGGATGCTACGCCCCACTTCGCTTGATGTTGTGGCTGGGATTGTGGACACTGCTCGGCGGTGCAGTTACCATGCTTGGGTTCTTTATTGTCGTTTTACTTACCCTTTCGAGCGGGCCGCAGCATATCCTGCCCGAGGTTCTTCAGGTCGCTGTGGTAGGCCTGGTTTTTGGCGCATGCCTCTACTTACTCAATCTGCCTTACATGATTCTGGGATTCGTCAGTCCTTTCTTCCGCGAGCGATTGCAGACATGTCTGAAACTGGAACCTGCTGCGCCAATGGCTAAGCCAGGCGAGTCGGCTGTCCCTCCTGCTGCGACAGTGCGACAGCACGGCGAGTAGGGGATGCTCAAATGCCGTAAGGCATCCACAAGCGGAGCCGTCTGGGCAAGAGACAGACACAGGGGCTGTCTAACAGAATCTAACCTGCTGCGCCAATGGCTAAGCCAGGCGAGTCGGCTGTCCCTCCTGCTGCGACAGTGCGACAGCACGGCGAGCGACCTTTTGCCTTGCCCGGCGGACTCAGCCAGGTTAAGGAAATCGAACGCAACGTCGGCGATTGTGACGGCAATCCACTCTTAGGGTTGGCTGCTATCCAGAAGCCATACTTGGACAAAGATCTCCAAATCGCCAAAATCAACACGCCCACTGTGGTCCAGGTCCATTCCGGCACACCAGTCGGGCGGTGAACACAACTGTCGCCACTTAGTGGCGAGCCGCGCCAAATCCCGGAAGTCAACATGCGAATCGCCGTTGAAGTCAAACTTGCAGGCAACTATCTGCAACGCATCGTCCAGAGTGCATCGTGAGGCCTCGCCGCACTGGGGCGTCACAATCACGTTCCACTTACCAGGCTCAGCGCCGCCCAGATTGACCCGGCAGGTGATCGTGTTCACACCGGCGACCACAACGTTGGTCGCGTCAATTCTCTTGACGTTGTCCCGGAACACGACCAACTCGGCATTGACGTTGATCAACCGCTGATCTCCGCCGGTGGAGTTGGTCTGGAAGAACTCGACTTCCTCTCCCCCGCCGTTCTCGTAGAAATCGAGGACCATGAAATAGTTCCCTGCGGCCGGAAAGTTGAACGACATCGTACCGGCGGTCCGGTTTTGCGTGACGTCGGTCGTCGCCGCTGCGCGGGCATCCGCGTACTGACCGACAAGCTGACCATCAATCCACAAACTGAATCCGTCATCGCTGTTGACGCCAAAGTACCGCACTCCCGGCGAGGGGGCATATATGTACCCCGTGAACCGCACGGCGAAGTTGCCTGGATCACCCGAACCAAATGGTGGAGCGAAGGGCGTGCTGGGCGAGAAGACGCCCTCGCCGTCGGTAGTGAGCAGATTGATCCACGGATGAACGGCGTGCACAGGATCGCCTACGCCGCGCGTGGGGTCATCCAGGAGTCCTGTTGCCGCCTCAATCCGGTCAAACGATTGGTTCCACTGCACGTAGAGGGCATCAAAGCCGATCTCCTCCGAGGCATTGGTCAGCACAACCGATGTCGTCGATCCCGGTCCGAATCCGCTCCCGTGGATCGCCAGTTGTGCCGTACCGCCGTTGCACACCGGGTTCGGTGTTACCGAGGTAATTGCACAAGGTGTCACGCGAGTTACCGTGATGGAGCCAGTCGCTCCGGAGACGGGATTACCCACGCCGTTAAGCCCCTGGAGGTTAAGAATGTTTGCCCCAGGTGCAACCGGGACATTCACTGTGAATATATTATTGCCCGTGAATTGCGCGGGTACCGGCGTGCCGTTGACCGCGATGCCCGCCACCTCTATCGGGGCCATACCCACGATCGCTACCGTCGAAGTCGATGTACAAAAGTCCTGGCCGTTATTGGTCGCGATCATGAACACCTGAGACGGGATTTGCGTCAGGATATAATTCCGACGGTCGCGCACCCACTGCTTGATTCCGTCCCGTCGGTCGTAGCCAAGCCCATCGGCGAACAGGGCGTTGGCGGCATCATCCAGGAATCGGTCGAAGGCTGTCGGCGGATTAGCCGTTCCATAAGATGTCTGCCAAGGTCCGTTCACTAACTCCGCAAACGCCTGCAGGTACATCCGCCGATATTTGGGGTAGTTCAAGAACTGGGTAACCTCCGGAAATTGGCCGTTAACAGAGAACAGACTCGACGTAGGCCCGCGGCTGTTACCTCCGAGCGTCCAGTCTATGTCCCAGGGCAGCAAGTACCACTTGCCCTCCTGGGCGGCATAGTAAAAGTAGTTATTCTTCCCTCGCTCGTACCCGTAGCTGTCCCAGTCGCCGACGGCGTGGCGGATTGCCAAAACTCTGGCTAAATGTTCGGGATGGACGACCGACTCAATAGCCTGCTCATAATTCGGGCTGCTCGACGGCGTGTTCATCGCAACGGCAAAGTTGTACAGGTGCTGCCAGTTGTCGTCCTCGCGGTTCGAGCGCTTCTCAAAATGCCATCGGTAGGTCTCCGGCAAAGGCGGATGACTGGCATCGGCCCTGAGCCCTTCATCGATGTTGGAGTACCCAGTGCCGTCGGCCGTGTACTCAAAGTAGTCGTCAATCTTGTGAATGCGGCCGTCGGCGTCGTTCGGGAACCACCTGCCAATATAGTCGCCGTCAATTTCCTGAACATCTTCGTAATTGGACATGCTGGTGCCGTTGATAACCAGACGCACGAACTCCTGCATCGAGAATTGCAGACCCATTTGCTTGTAGAACCAATACGACGTGCGTTCCTGGAGGGGCCCGCGGTTACCTCCTTCGGTGGTATCGAGATTGAGCTCCTCGCGGCCATGGAATCGCTGGTCGGGGCCGAAATCGAGCCGCAAGGCGTGGTTGCCGCTGGGATTCCAGCCCGAGCCTGGCCGAATGAAGGGGCTGCCGCGGAAGCGGATCGCAGCATTGTAGAAGACATCAGCGTTGTTATAGACGAACGTGCAATCCATCATCTCATTAGAGAGGTTGGGACGCGAGGTAAACGTATTAACCACATCGTTTGACAGCCATACGCGGTAAATGGCAGTTTTGGTGTTCAGCGGCGTATCACCGACGCGAACCAGACAAGTTCGGTCCGGCACATCGGCTGATGGCTCCAGTTTAGTCGGAAACCTCGTCGTTGCTGAGCCGTCGGATGCCTCGACGTAGAACGCCCGCATAGTGCCCGCAGGGGCACCGGGAATCGTGGCTGTGTAAATGCCGTCGCCGGCAACGGCGTCACCGCCCGAGGCATTGTCGAGCATGGGTATGCTGGTGAATGTGGTGGTCCCTTCAGAGCGATAATACAGCGTCGCCGATGCCACGCCGTCATTGTCGACCAAACGAGCGGTCACGACAATCGCCTGACCGGCGGTAGGCAGCACGGGTGTATGTCGCACCTCGAGGATGTCCGGCCCACGATTGGACACAAAAGCCGTGTTCTGCCGACCTGGTGTGCCCAAATTGACCGGCATATTAAGTTGAAAAGCATGAGATGGACGCGGAGGCATCACGGGCGAACGGTCCCGCGTCGTCCGCAACAGTAGGTACCGGCTTCCGCGAAGCCATTTTGCCCATCCTCGAAACGTCACAGTGCTCGCGCTAACACTGGTAATCGACTGGTTGATGCGATTGGCACCCGGGTCGCCATGACCGGTCGCAATCAGATGCAGCGACCGGCTCCCGGAGTGACAATCGGCAGACGTCACATACGAGCGAACGTGATTACCGAGGAGACGCCAGCCCGTCTCGCCGTTCTCGAAGCCATTATTGCTCAGGCGGTTCGTGCCGCCGATAATCATTTCGAGGTCGTCAAGAAGCACCTCGCCTCGGTTAAGCAACATCATATCGAAGATGGCAACCTGATCATGGGTGTATTGGGAATCACCGGCGTTAACGGTGAATGAGAATTGTTCCCAGCCAGTCTTGCCTGTCTCGTTACTGTCGGCCCAGGCATCGGGCGTATCATTGTTACTGCGCGGATCCCGCAGCTCCATGCCAGCCCCTTCGCCGTTGGCCCATATCGGCCATCGACCGCCGTCGTAGTATGTCACCTCGTCCGCAGTGACCATGAACGTCTCCATTTGTCCTGTATTCAGATTCACCTGATCAAGCGGATACGACAGCCGGATGCGCTCGCTGTGATTGTCCAGATGCCCTGTGTATGGCCCGAATAGATTAGAACCCTTGACCAGATTGCCGTACACGGTCGCCAGGAGATTCGGGTCCATGGCAACCACGAAATACGAACCCGGCAGCATCTTAACACTATTGTCGAACACGTACGTAATTCCTTCCGTGAAGGCCCAGCCGCCCAGAGGAACCGTCTTGGTACCGCGGTTGTACAGCTCGATGTATTCGTACCGATCATCACGAGTGCCCGGACTGTACATAATTTCGTTTATCGCGATGTCGTTGACTAACAACTGGGCGTTCGGCCCTTTGAAAGTAGCTGAAGACAGTAGGCCGAAGTAGTCCGACCCATCCGGGAAACGGCCAAAGGTTACATCCGGCGGCATGGCTCCGTAGCGAACCGCGTCCAGGACTCGGACCGGACTTGGCACCGCGTCTTTCGTAGCGGCTGTCACATAAACCGTCTCGCCGGAGAAATCCAGCCCAAATGAAAAACCGTCTGGCGGCGTGCCTTGGTACACGGCCCAGAACTGGCCCGGCTGCAGCACAATCCCGTCCGGAATCTTGTACTTGAGCAGGTTAAGCTGGTCGTCGCTCAGATAGACGCTGCTCAAATCGACCGCGGTTAGTCCTGGGTTGTACAGTTCAATCCAGTCGGTGCCCGGGGCCGCGTCACTATTGGCCAAAAGTTCGTTAATTACCACACGGGCCTGGGGATTGTCGCCACCCCCAGATACTTTCACAACTCCCCGGAGGACCGGGACTCCGTAACCGTCGGAACTACCTGAAAGTGCATTATTGTGGGCCTGGATGGCTAAGACGTTTGTGCCGACAACCAGGAGGTTCATCCGACCGGTCAGGTCAACATTGTCAACCGGTGGTTCCCAACCTGTGCCTCTGCCTGCGCTAAATGGCGGCGGATTGCCGGTGATTCCTCCGGAGGCCGCCACTTGCGTGCCGTTGAGATACAGCACGTAGTCGTCGTCATAATAGACCTCGGCCGTCAACTGGGAAAAAGAAGCGATCTGCTCTGTGGTCAGCGTGAACCGCAGGCGGGCATATATGGAAATGTACTTTCCATTCATGTCGTTCAGCTCGGTCTTGATGAGCGGCAGCTCACTGGAATTGGTGCTATATCCGTAACCGCTCGGACCTTCGAGCCACTCGGTTGCACCGGGGGTGTCGTTGAATCCCACTTGCGTCCAGGTTGTTGTAGCCTTCCCATCCGACCCCGGTGACGGCTCCTTGGTCCCCTTAAAATACCGACCAGGGGAGCCTATATCCACCAGGGTCACCAGCGTTGGGTTTGTGGGCGCTGCCTGGCTCTCATCCGGCCCGCCCGGCGTGCCGCCGATATACGTGCTGGGCGCCCACGTTGACGCCTCCTCAGAATCCCCGCCCAGCTTAGCAAGAACCAGCGAGTGCCCTGTCCCATCGGGTGAGACCGGCCATGGCCTTTCGTCGCTGTATCGAAACGAGATTACAATCTCCCCATTGCCATTGGATAGCTCTATCCGCTCGCCGACGTTGCTTAGCCGACCTGTGAAAGGCCCCTGCGCACCGCTTATTCCGTACGCCGCTTGTAGAGCGTTCGGATCGCGCGCCACCACCAGATATCCCTTAGGCCCAATAATTGTACCAGACTTGATCGCGTACTCGATGCCGCTCGTGAACTCGTACCCAGTGAGGTCTTCGGAGACAGACTTATCGTTGTAAAGCTCAATGAATTCGAGCGTTTCGTTTGTATCTACGGGGTGGTACATCACTTCGCTCACCACCAGCCCCATGACCGGTCGCGTGGCCCATAAGGCAACCACACAAGTCATCACAAAAAGAATCCACCAATGCCGCGATTGGTCTTTCATGAGTATTTTGTCCTTTCTCCAATGATAGTGGTTATACCTCCCCACCTGACCGCTTGCGGTCTTCCCTTGCACTGAGCACTGCCGGACTCGCGCCGACACGAGTCGATATAGGCCAACACAAAATCATAGTGCCTCTTAGACGCAAAATATAACGTGGCTCACTGGTTTGCTCCCATGCAGACTAATACGCTGAGGCACCCCAATTTCCCAGGTTTGGTCGCTGTTGCCATCTTGGTGGCGACATCACTAAAACAAGGGGCATACCCTAGATTTCCCGAACCACCCATGCGACCGGCGTAGCCATGAATTCACTATTTATATCGTTTAGTAACATTACCAAAACCTTCTAATGTACTATTCTACCAAATTTGCCTTCCAACCTTTTCTTTTTTTACCCCGTTTTGTGCATTTTTCGCCTCCACCGCCCGTGTAGTGTAACAATTCGCATCTAACCGCAGTGGCAGCCTATTGCCGGCTCTTTTGAGCGTTTCTCGTATAAAGCAGCAAAATGTCAGATTTCAGCGTTTCTTCAGATGGTGATTCTCACATAGTCAGGAATACAACTTACTCGAGGATTTTTGGGTCGTTAGGGCTTGAGAAGACACATTTCTGCTCATCATGATCATCCGAGTGCCACTTGAACGCGAACGGCTCAGAGGATAGCATAAGTGGCGGCCGACTTTGTGGGCATTCATTAACTGGGAATTATAGCAATTGCCGCTGGTCCGGATTTTGAAATTAAACAAAATAAAAAGATACGCCGTGAATTTCTTAAAGAAGTAGCTATCGCAACAACATTAACGTCGCTGGCAAAAAACGTTCTTGGTGCCGATCCGAACCACGAGCTTGATGGTTGCGCCATGGTTTCTCACTCGCCAGGCGTCAGGATTCTCATCAACACTTTGAACCAGGATACAACAATGAACCACTGCATGTTATCTTTATCTATTAAGTGCATTGGGCTGTTACTGTTTGTGTCAGCCGGCTATGGGCAGACCCTTACCGGTCCCCAGACTCCTGCTAGGCAGATTCTTTGGGAACCAGTCGGCCTGTCCGGCGGAGGCGCCATGTTTTCGCCCGCGATCTCCTCGGCGGACCGGAATTTGATGATGCTCAATTGCGATATGAGCGCCGCATACATCTCTGAAGATGGGGGCCGCAACTGGCGTATGATAAACCATGCTCAACTCAGAGCCGACATAGGATGCCGGCCGGGCTTCCACCCGACAGATCTTGATATCATATACGCTTCATCAGGCGGCCGGCTCCGAATCAGTCGAGACCGTGGCCGAACCTTTGCACCGCTCGGTAATCTTAAAGAGTCACTTCAGGGAGAAATCGGGATCAACCCTTCCAACCCGGACATTATGCTTGTGGGCACGCGCAATGGCAAATGTCAGTTGTCGCGTGACGCAGGTGCCAAGTGGACAGCGTGCATTGGACCCGATGGCCAAGTTATAGGCATCCATTTTGATCGAACCCGCCAAGGCCGTGTGATGTTCGTGGCCACAGGCAAGGGCATCTGGCGATCTGATGACGGCGGGCAGACCTGGGCGGAGAAAACAAATGGTCTACCGTGGAAGGAGATCCAGGGATTCGCAGGCGGTTCTGATTCGGCGGGCAACGTCATTATGCTTTATTGCTCAGTGTCCAGCAAAGAAGAGAACGGCATCTTCAAAGGGGGTATCTACCGTTCCCATGATCGAGGGCAGACCTGGCAGTGGGCCATGGGCCGGGGCATTAACACCGAGACAAAAAAGGCCGATCAGTGGGCCTACGGTTCTATCGTGCAATATCATCAGCTTCTCACCACGGATGCAAAACCTCTCACCGTGTACGCCATGAATACCAGCACCGGCTTCCATCCACCGCATCATGACACGGTGTATCGCAGCGATGACGGGGGCGAGACCTGGCGCGACACGTACTTCATGGACCCGCGTTTCGAGCGATACAACGTCGCTCCCAACTATGTCACAGCATCCACGGGACAATCCTTTAAGGGAGGCGAAACACCTTTTGGAGCTGCCGTCTGTAACACCGACCCCGACCGGGTGATCTTGGTAAGAAACGAGTGCCATGTCACCCACAACGGCGGTAATACGTGGTTCAACGGCCATACTTACCCGGCTGCCGGCCAAAAGCCCAAACCAGGCTCCGACTGGGTCTGCAATGGCCTGGTGGTCACCACCACCTGGCATTACTACATTGACCCCTTTGAAGCGAACCGTCATTACATCGCTTACACTGATATCGGCCTGGCGAGATCCACCGACGGCGGCAAGACGTGGATCTGGTGGGACAAAGACTCCTGGGCCCCGTGGCGGAACACCTGCTACGAGATCGCGTTCGACCCGGACATACCGGGTAAGATGTGGGGCGCTTTCTCTGATGTGCATGACATCCCCAACGACAACATCATCTCCGAGCGCCACGGCCACAATCGTCCCGGTGGGGTATGTATTTCACGTGACTTCGGCGCTTCGTGGAAACACGAGGCTCAGGGCATCCCGTCCAAACCGGTAACCTCCATCGTGCTCGACCCTAAGAGTCCAAAAGATGCACGCACATTGTATGCCGGGGTATTCCAGGAAGGCGTGCACAAATCAACCGATGACGGTAAAACATGGACGCTGAAGAAAAATGGTCTGGGTCATCCGGAGAACATACGCGTCTCCCGCGTGATTCTGCACAAGGACGGCACGCTCTTTGCCATGATATGCGCCATGCGTCCCGCACCAGGGAAACCGCTTGTGAGTGAGGGAGTCGGGTTGTACCGGTCCAGAGACGGCGCGGAGACGTGGGAAAAGGTCAATGCCTCCCAACTGTTTTTGTACCCGAAGGACTTTACCGTCAATCCTCGGAACAGCAACATCATCCTGGTCGGAACCTGCGATTCAAGCTGGGAGGATAAGTCCGGTGGTTTATACCGCACTGAGGATGGCGGCAAGACGTGGCAGCGTATCGGCCGCGAAGGCCCACAGACCTTTGGCGGGTACTTTCACCCGAAATTCGATAGATGGATTTACATGACTCTTACCGAGGGAGCACCTAATGCCGGCCTATGGCTTACGCGGGACAACGGCCTGACCTGGGAGGCGTTCAATGATCTACCATTCTCGAACATTCAGCGAGTGGTGTTTGACCCATCGGACGACACCCTGATTTATGTCACCACCTTCGGCGGCAGAATACCAAAAGTGCGGGCGAATTGCCACTGTATTTGTGGCTTATGCTCTGATGCGGACTTGCGAGTCACCGGTGAATTGTCTATTCGGGGCAAGGTTGGGACAACGGATTTGAAAAGCTTTACAGTCTTGCTGCGTAGATGCAGCAGTTCTGTAATTTGGTAATGTGGTGAGATTTGATTTGGCTAAGTGGGTGTAGGACAAGACTACAAAAGGACCGGCAGGGCTGCCGCCTGCCGGTCCTTACTCTTTTTCACTTTTTGCCTTTATCGTCCGGCGTCAGGACCGCCACCATATCCAGACCATCGTTATCTTCTGAGGTGCACGTAACTAAGGGATTGAACCTGGCTCGAACTTGGAAGGCCGGCTGAGTGAATCATAATACAGGCGCAATCCAACCGCATTGCTGTGACCACCTGCGGCTGTCACCTTGGTCAGGATTCTGAGAGACAGGACGTTGCCAGGGTTGAATCCAGGATTGGAGATAGCTCCGAAGGCGACAACTACTTCCTTTGCTTTATCGGGATTCCGCGTAACACCCTGAATATTCTTAGTCTCACCGGATGCAATTTGGGTTCCGCTCTTGATGAGTTCGGCACGAATGTCAAAATAGGTCCCTTGGTCATCACTATTCTTCAAGCCGACCCATACATGAAGATCGTTCAAAGAACCTAATTTAAGGTACATTCCCGGCGGAACCACGTACGTCCACGTTCCAATCTCCTTGAAGGCAGTTCTGTTAATGCTCGGTGAATCCTCATATTTGGATGCTTTGCCCGTCGGTGCAGCGTTGTCCAGAGTCAGGTTGGGGGCAACTCTGTGAAGGTAAAAGGTGCTATTTTGAACAAGGATGACCACCTCATCATCATCGGTTGCGCCAGAACGATCCTTTACCACAAGGGTGACCGTATGTCTGCCAAGGCCGAAGGTGTAATTGATAGTCTGGCCGTTACCGATGAGGATATTGGCCTCATACCAATTGAAAGAAACGATGTCGTCGTTGGTCCCCGTCGAGGAGTCAGGGTCTGTAGAGCCTGAACCATCGAGGGTCACTGCCGCTCCATTGGGCCCGGTGGCTTCAACTGTCTGGTCTTCGCCGGCATCGGCTGTCGGCGGTTCGTTGAGAATTATCCCAGGAGCACCGGGCTCAACAATCTGCCCATTTGCCGTTAAGTCGTCATCGCCTCTTTGGCCATCCACAAAATGCAGGACGATTGTCCGGTTTGACACAATTTCTGCCCCAGTTGTGCCATCATAGAGGAACTCATACCAATGCTCAGTAGTATTGTCTGGCGTCGGGCCATATATGTAATATGTTTTTACTTTGTGTCCCGGCGGCAATAACAGTGTTACGGTCGTACTCCCACCTGTAGCTATGCCAGAAACTGTTAAGTCAAAGAAACCAACAGGAAATTTCACACCATCGGGTGCATCATCAGGGTGCGGATTACTGAGAGCGATTACATTTTGAAGGGTTGTTTCTGAAGGCGAAACGATCGTCACGTATTGTCCATCGGCGGCATTGGGCAGCGAGGCAACGTCGGATTGTTCACTATCAGGTGTTCCATCATTATTTCCATCCCCATTGTTAGGGGCTGCATCCTCAACGGCAATAGGTATCCCGTCTGAATCCCAGCACCTCAACGGCAGGTCATCCTGGCCGCCGTCGAAAATGTAAGGAGTATCAACAAATCCATCGCCATCGTTGTCCGGCGTAGTCCAGTCGCTCCAGTAGTTGCCGCCGATGGGTTTATCCAGATTAAAGATGTTGTCACTCCCACGTAAAACAAACACTTGTGTCGAGTTATTGAAGTTGTTGTTATAGATTTTGCTGCCACTGGCGTCGAACATCCACATTCCTCCATCATTGTCTGAGACTGTGTTGCCGATAAGGGTGTTATTACTGGAATTATCGAGATCGATTCCACAGTTGTTTGCGAGGACTGTGTTACTGGTTAGGGTATTGTTATTAGAGTAATACAGCACGATTCCAACAAAGTTTGAGGAGGCGGTGTTTCCTGATATAGTGCTATTGGAAGAAGTCCAGATTCCATATACATTTTGAGAGGCAACATTATTCGACAGATTGTTCCCGATTCCTGGTGCGCCGATTCCAAGGTTGGTATTCGAATTGCATGTGTTGCCCACAATAGTGTTGCCATTGGAATTATCCAGTTCGATTCCATTGAAGTTGCCTAAGGCTGTATTCCCGGTTAGTGTATTATTGTCACTGGAGTATTCGAGCCGGATTCCGACACAGTTGATGTGATAGTTGCATGTGTTCTCCGATATGGTGTTAGTGGTGGAATAAAGCAGGTCGATGCCACACCATCCGTTGGAGTTGCATGTGTTGCCAGACAGCGTGTTCCCGCTCGAACTGATAACGGGGATCCCTGTGCCGTTGTTCGAGCTACAAGTGTTGTTAGTAATCGTATTGTTGTTCCCACCGTCGAGGTAGATTCCATTACTGTTTCCTGATGCACTGTTGGCGGTGACAGTGATATTGCTGCATCCGTGTAAAAAAACTCCGGCATCATAGCATTGCGTGATCTTTAGCCTCTTAATTGTGACAAAACTTCTCCCAAAGGCTTGGACACCACTACCCGGGCCGGCCCCCGTTATCGAATGGGCGTTGCCATCCAGGGTGACGCCGTCGCTAATGATCTCGATTGTCTCGGTCACGTCCTGCGTGAGGGTTCCCGTCGTGCCGTCCCAATCGCCGACCGGTTGACTCCAGCCGGTATCGCTCAGATAGACCGTCGCCCGGACGGTAGTGGCGCTTCCGAGCAACGCCAAAAGGGCGAAAAGGAAGCATAAGGCTCTAAATTGTTCTTTTTTTAAGGTGTTCATGATTGTTCTCCTCAAAAAAGTTCTTTTGCAGCAAAATGCGATAGATTATCACGTTCTTTTTGGCTTTAATTGACAAATTAATCTCTGAGATGGAAAAATGGCTCCTCCTTCTTACGAAAACGGGGAAGATACTCTCTGCGTAGATAGAAAACACAAGGGGTTAATCAGTGGCTCCCGACCTTTGCCGGGGGTAACGACTAACACGCTAATTCTCTAATCCATAAATGACCCCCTCCAAATCAACAGGCCAGAATACGGATACGAATTAACAAAAACCCGTAGGAACGAATATAATTTTACCCTTTATTTTGCCGGCTGCAAGGAAAATCCTATAATTTAGTAGGAAATGGGAGCATCCTTGAGGCCAGAGGTGGCTAACGATCAAGGACTCACAGGGTGTAACGAGGAGGGGCAGACCTGCGTCGGGGAGTAATCAATTCACAACACAGCCTTCGTTGTGCCGGAGAGGAGTGATTTCCAGCAAGTTGATGTGGTTATTGCTCTTCCTCTTTGGGTGTCTCTTTGCCCTTTTTTATTTTCTTCTCTTTTTTGGGTTTTTCTTCTTTTTTGGCCTTCGGGGCCGCCTTGGTGCGGTCACGGCTTAGGAAAAAGGCTCCGCCGACCACCAAGCCGCCGACGAGGATGGCTGCGATCATAATGTACCAGATCAGATTCTGCACGGCCGTGAGAATGGATGGCATCACGCCTCGTTGGGCTGCAACAACAA
>Ga0315274_10000590_pt1 | contig 56300 bp, 48 predicted proteins | sample YL17G02_20_MG_FD_203700 | JGI IMG/M metagenome (GOLD analysis project Ga0315274, IMG submission 203700) | Sediment microbial communities from Yellowstone Lake, YNP, Wyoming, USA - YL17G02_20 | ecosystem: Environmental > Aquatic > Freshwater > Lake > Sediment | place: USA: Wyoming | collected...
ATGAGAAGTGGCGATGTCACATTTCGGTGCCGAGCGCCGTGGATGCCGGCGATAACAGAGTGCTGGTTGTAGGCGGATATGAACTCGGCGCCACAATGCTGAAGGTCGAGAAGAAGGCAGACGGCAGCTTCGGCACCACGGAACTCTTCACCACCGAAGAATTCGGCGATCAGACAAAACCACCGATACTCCATAATGGGTATTTCTATGCTCAGTACGGAACCAATGGCCGAAATGACGGCCTGACGTGCATGAGCATGGATGGCAAGATCCTGTGGAAGACGGGACGTTCACCTCAGTTCAATAAAGGCAGTATGATTCTCGTCGACGGTCTGCTTCTGGCTACCGACGGTAGGAAGACTCTCTATCTTATAGAGCCTGATCCCTCTGGATTCAAGCCCCTTGCATCCGCAGAGGTGCTTGCAGAAGGAGGAACAGGATCAGAAAATGATCCTATGGCATCAAGAGTCGGAGGTTCAACCCAGAACTGGGCACCATTGGCGCTTTCTGACGGCAAACTCCTTATCCGAGACCAAAGCCGGTTGAAGTGTGTCAAAGTCGCTCAATGATCCCTATGGTGCTTTGGAGAGATGCCGATGGCAATGGGGCCGAATACTCGACTCCTTCTGTAACCGTTCGGGTGATCCCGCCACTAACTATCTGTTGAGTGCTTTTGCGCGCAGTACGGGGTTGTCAAGAATCAGAATGCAGAGGAGTCTCATGAGAACATCGCCGAATCGATCTTGTCGTTGGCTGGCGTTGGCTTTCGCCGGTTGCTGTTCATTCCTTACAAACGCCTGGGGCGCGGACTGGCCGCAATGGCGAGGACCGAACCGAGACGGCAAGTCCGCGGACACGGGCCTTCTAAAGCAATGGCCTGAAAACGGTCCCCCGCTTGCCTGGAAGATCGACAAGCTCGGTGGGGGTGACAGCGGTCCGGCCATTGCCGCCGGGCGGATTTTCGTCATGAGCAATCGTGGCGCTGAGGAAGTCGTCTGGGCCCTGTCCGAGAAGGACGGAAGTGAAATCTGGGTAACACCCCTGGGGCCGGCCTTTCGGCAGCAGCCATCGCAGGGAAGAGAGGGGCCGTCGTGCACACCGACGGTCGATGGCGAACGGCTCTATGTCGAGGGGATGGGGGGCAATGTGGCGTGCCTGCAGGTCAAAGATGGCAAGATCGTCTGGCAGCGCAGCCTGACAGAGGATTTTGGCGGGCGCAGACCGATGTGGAGCTACCGCGAATCGCCGCTCGTTGATGGCGACAAAGTCATCGTCACCCCCGGCGGGGCAGATGCGATCATGGTGGCCCTGAACAAGCTGACCGGCGAGACGATCTGGAAGACCAAGATGCCCGACAGCCCGGCTGGCGCTTCTGGAGCCCCCGGCGGCTCTGGTGGTGGTCGAGGGGGCGTCGGCGGTCCGGGTAGTGCCGGCGGACCCGGCGGTGGTCGAGGCGGTTCCGGCGGGGCTGGCGGTAGTTCGGCTGCGGGGGTCACCGGAACCAAGGATCCGGGCTTGTTCTCGAGCGAGCATTTTTCGATGACCGCCTTCTCCTGCAAGATTCCCAACGGCAAGTATCTCGCCAAGCTCTACTTTGCGGAGACGTACGAAGGCATTACCGCCCCCGGCCAGCGCGTGTTTTCCTTCAATGTCCAGGGGAAGGATTTCAAGGACTTTGACGTTTGGGTCAAGGCCGGCGGTCCCAACCGCGCCTATATTGAAACCGTGCCTGTGGAAGTGACCAGTGGAGAGTTCCGAATTGTCTTCACGCCCAAGGTCGAAAACCCGGCGATTAAAGCGATTGAAATCCTTCCGCAGGCAGAGGGTGCGGCGTCTGGCGCCACGACAGTCCGGATCAAGGCCGGTTCGGCTGCGACATTCACGGATTCGAGCGGCAATGTCTGGCAGCCGGATCAGGGATTTGAGGGAGGCATGACGAACCCGATGACCGGCGGTTCAGGGGCCGGTGCTGGCGGCTTTGGCGGTCTTCCCGGTGGTGGTCCAGGCGCCTTTGGCGGCGGTCGAGGGGGTCCCGGCGGTTTCGGCGGTTCCGGAGGCGCTGGAGCGGCCTACGCCTCGCCGATCGCCATCGACTTCGACGGGCAGCGCCAGTACGTGCAACTGACCGCAAGAACGCTTATTGGAGTGGCGGCGTCCGACGGCAAGTTCCTCTGGCGGTATGACAAACCCGCCAACCGCATGGGTCTCAACTGTTCAACGCCGCTGTACCATGATGGGATGGTATTCGCCTCCTCCGCCTATGGCGCAGGCGGCGGGTTGGTCAAGCTGAGCAAGGATGCCGATGGCGTCGTCAAGGCCGAGGAAGTCTATGCTACTACGGACATGCAGAACCACCACGGCGGCATGATCCTTCTTGATGGTTGCCTCTACGGCGCCAGCGGCGGCAACGAGGGCGGCGCCCTCGTCTGTCTCGACTTCAAGACAGGCAAGGTCCTGTGGGACCAGCGAGACAGCGTTGGTCGTCGCGCGAAAGGTTCGCTGGCCCTGGCGGACGGCCGACTTTACTATCGTATGGAGGACGGTACCGTGCTCCTGATCGAGCCGAACCCGAAGCAATACACCGAACGCAGCCGTTTCCAACAGCCCGACCGCACCCGCCTACCGGCCTGGGCTCACCCGGTCGTTGCCAACGGAAAACTGTACGTGCGCGATCAGGATGCGCTGTTCTGCTACGACGTGAAGGCAAAGTAACGGTACCCGTTCGCCGGGCCGCTCTTGCGTAGATCAAGAACTGGCCGCGTTACTTCCCCGTCTGTCAAGCATCAAGAGTTGGCCCCAGACGTCTCGCGGAAGCGCTATTGCAGGCCGAGGGCCCCTGTTTGGGGTTTGGAATGGGCTATCCTGCGGGAGGGCGGCGTGGTAGGATGTCACAGAATGTCGATTGACCGTCTTTGTTTGGAAACCTGTGAAGGGGGCAGCTTGTGAGAGACAGTGTAGTGGTTTCGGTGCTCATAGTCCTGATCGGTTGGATGGCAGCAGCCCAGGGCGCCGATTGTCCGCGTTTTCGCGGGCCGGCTGGTGACGGCACGTTCCCCGACACCGGATTGTTGAAGAAGTGGCCCGACAGCGGGCCGAAGCTGGCTTGGACGGCCAAGGGGCTTGGCCAGGGATACTCCTCGGCCACGGTGGCCAATGGCACCCTCTATGTGACCGGGATGGACGACCAGAAACAGGGATACCTGTTCGCCTTCGGCCTGGATGGGTCGCCCAAGTGGAAGACGGCATACGGGCCGGAGTTGGACAAGCGTGGTCCGGCCGTGGCCGGCACGCGGGGCACGCCGACGATTGATGGGGACCGGGTGTTCCTCGTGACCGGCCTCGGCAAGTTGGTCACCTTCGATGCGGCCAAGGGTCAGGTAGTCAGGACGGTTGACCTGCTGGAGCGCTTCGGCGGCAAGCAGGCGCAATTCGGTTTCGCCGAGTCCGTGCTGGTGGATGGCCAAAAGGTGATCTGCACACCGGGGGGTCCGGACGCGTCGCTCGCGGCCCTGGACAGAAATACCGGCGAGATCCTCTGGCGGACCCAGGGTCTCAGCCAGCCGACCGGCTGCTGTTCCGCCAGGCTCGTCAACCACAATGGCCGGCCACTCATCCTTACCATGCTGGCGCAGAGTGCCGTCGCCATCGATCCGGGCACCGGCGAGGTCATCTGGCAACACGAGTACCCGCACCGGGCCGGGGTCCAGCCCAATCCGCCGCTCTATCAGGAGGGGATGGTTTACATCTCTTCGGGGATGGGAACGGGCGGCGCGATGCTGTCGCTGGCGGAGAGCAGCCCCAGTGCGGCTCCAAGATGGGCAGACAAGACATTGGATTGCCAGATGCAGGGCACCATTCTGCTCGACGGCTACATCTACGGGACCGCTCAGAGCGGCAACAAGGGCCTTGTCTGCCTGGAGTGGAAGACGGGCAAGGCGATGTGGAACGCCCCGGCGACCAAGCTGGGGGTGGTGATCGCCGCCGATGGCATGCTGTACGTATACGCACAGGACGGGACGATGTATCTGGTCAAGCCCAACCCGGCGGCCTTCGAGCCGGTGAGCCAGTTCGCCATCTCGCAGGGAACGAACGAGCATTGGGCACACCCGACGATTGCCAATGGCCACCTGTACCTCCGCCATGGCGACGCCCTGATGGCCTACAACATCAAAGATTGAACTGTGGGGGCCAGGATCGGGTATAATCGGAGGCCGCGACGAAGGAAGAGGCCTTGCTGATGGCCTCCTTGTGGATGAGCCCTGTGGGTCGTCGCACGATCTCCGTTCCACACGGGCCTTGCGATAACCTTGGGCAAATGCGTCATGACGGTAGCTGAAACGGCAGGACAGCTTCGCCGCAGGTCGGGTCGAGCCGGGAGGTCCGGCGGAACTCGCTTCGAGAGGAGGAGTGGGATGTTACGGTTTGTCGGTTGTCTCTGTGTGTTCGTAGTGATGGGCTCGTGGGCCATTGTGCCCGCCGAGTCGGCGTCGATCGCGATTGAGAACGCCTCGTTCGAGGCCCCGGTCGTGGACCCAGGTGGCTTTCCAGCCGTGCCCGATGTCGAGGGGTGGACCGAGATCGATTTGGACCCTTTTGGCAGCACGAATACGGGCGTATTCGCCAACACCGCCCAAGGCAGCGATGACCACGTGGCCAATGCCGACGGCAGCCAATTGGCGTTCCTGGGCTCCGGGCGGGGCAATGCCTTGAAGCAGGACTTGGTCGCCACGTACAAGGTTGGCTGCGATTATCGTCTAACCGCGGCTGCGGGGATCTCCATGCGATTCCCACCAGCCGTTGAGCCGCCGACAGATGCTCTTGAGTTGGTCCTTTACTATTGTGATGATGCCAATTGCGTGGACATCACGTGCGAGACGATTGAGGCAACGGGGCTGTCCTCGACACAGTTGCAGGATTTCTCAGTGTACGTGCCGACAGTACGGCCGGATGATGCGTGGGCCGGCAAGCCCATCGGTGTGGCAATTCGAGCAGCGGGTGCGGCGGGCGGGTTCTGGGACCTGGACGACGTCCGGCTCGTGGAATTGCTGCCTGTATCGATTCCGATTGAGAACGCCTCGTTTGAGCTACCGGCTATCGACCTGACTGGCTTCCCAGTGCTGCCCTACATGGATGGCTGGGTCGAGATCGATATGGACCCACTGGGCAGCACGAACACCGGCCTGTTTGCCAATACCCCGGAAGACAGTGCGGACCACGTAGTCAATGCCGACGGCAGCCAATTGGCGTTCCTGGGTTCTCAGCGGGGCAACGCCCTGGAGCAGGATCTGGGGAGCGTCTACCAGGCAGGCTGTGACTACCGGCTGACGGTAGCCGTAGGTATCTCCGGCCGATTCCCGCCGGTGGTCGAGGGATCGGTCGATGCCATTGAACTGGTTCTCTACTATCGCGAGGGCGCCAACGCCGTAGACATCGTGTGCGAGGCAATCGAGGCAACGGGATTGTCAGGGACGCACTTGCAGGATTTCTCGGCGTACTTGCCGACTGTGCAGCCGGGTGACGCATGGACCGGCAAGCCCATAGGAATCGCGATTCGAGCGGCGGGCGCGGCCGGCGGGTTCTGGGACCTGGACAGCGTTCGTCTTACGGAAATGATGCCTGCATCGAACGCAATTGAGAACCCCTCCTTTGAGTCTCCGGCCATCGACCTGGGCGGTTTCCCTGTCCTGCCCTACATGGATGATTGGAGGGAGCTTGATCTGGACGCTCTGGCCAGCACCAACACCGGGGTCTTCGCCAACACACCCGTCGGCAGTTGGGACCGTATGGATAATGCGGATGCGAGCCAACTGGCATTCCTGGGTTCCGCCAGAGGCAATGGCCTGGAGCAGGACCTGACGGCAGTCTACGAAAAAGGTTGCAGCTACCGATTGACCGTGGCAATCGGTATATCGAGCAGATTCCCGCCGTCGGCTGAGCCGCCGGTCGATACTCTTGAGCTGGTCCTCTACTATTGGGATGGGGAGGACTGTGTGGATATTGCCTGGCAAACGATCGAGCCGGCGGGTCTGGCTGGGACGCGGTTGCAGGATTTCTCCGTGTATCTGTCGCCGGTGCGGACGGACGATGCGTGGGCCGGCAAGCCCATTGGGATCGCCATGCGAGCGGCGGGCGAGGCCGGCGGATTCTGGGACCTGGACAGCGTCCGCTTGGCCGAATCGCTGCCCATTGCAGACCGTGCTTTGACGGCCTTGGAGTAGACGTCTTGAACGAACAGGCTAGACACAGCTCGTTGAGCAATTCACCGGTTGGGAGCAGCAACCAGCGTCATGGTTTCAGCCTTATTGAGTTGCTGACGGTGATCGCAATACTGGCTCTGCTGCTGGCGATCCTCTCGCCGGCACTGTCCCAGGCCAGGCATCACGCACGCCGGGCCGCCTGTGCCGCAAACCTCCGTCAAGTAGGCGTGGCGATCCATCTCTACGCCCAAGACTTCGCCGACACGATCCCGTTCGGGCCGGCCGGCCGCCCGGTCACCGGCTCCAACTTCTACACCGTGACCGGTAACGTCACCAGCCTGCTGTCCCTCGAAGATGGCACCCCGGTCGGATTGGGTCTGCTGCTGAAAGACTACCTTTTCCATCAGCCGATGGTCCTGTTCTGCCCCGGCGCCGATCAACCGTCGGAGGCAAAGGAGCAACTGTCGCGGGTGGGGTCCTCGCAGGCGCAGAGCGATTTCTACTATCGCCATGCATCAGTGGCCTTGCTCACCGGCAAGCCGGAGGCATTTCACATCCGGCTGAGCAACCTGGGTCGCAACAGCAAAGGGCAGCCGATCGCCGCCCTCGCAGCCGATGTCCAGTTCCTGGCGCACCCGTCGTTGGCGACGTTCCAGGTCAAGACTCGAACCAGCCACCAGCAGACAGCCAGCAACGTTCTGTTTGCCGCCGGGCACGTGGCCACCATACGAAACCGGGACGACCGGCTGACCGTGGACATCGGGACAGTCCCTTATGACGCTCTCGAACGTATTCTCGCCATGTTCGAGGTGGCTGATGAGTACCGTTGAAAGAGGACCCATGGAAAACAATCGTACCCACCCCCAACAAGGCCCGTGCGATCCCCTGCCCGCGCGTACGTACACAGGCATAGAAGCCTTCTTGCACAATCTGCCCTACATCATGATGATCGTGCTCGGTGCGGCGGTCTTGTTCCGATCCTTTGGGGTATCGGTATGGGGTGAAGTCACGGCCGCCGGGTACGCGCTGTACGGGCTGCTCGGCGCTCTGTGGATCATGGTCTTCGTGTGTCCCTTTTGCCGGTTTTGGGGCACGGACGCATGCCCTTGTGGATACGGCAAGATTGCCGCTCGGATTCGCGGCCGACAGCCGGAAGACCGGTTCAACGAGAAGTTCAAAAAGCACATCCCCGTGATCGTGCCGCTGTGGTTCCTGCCCTTGGTTGCCGCCGCAGCGGCCCTGGCCCGAGGATTCACCTGGGGCATGTTGATCCTGGTCATCCTATTTGCCCTGGATGCGTTTGTGATCCTGCCCCGGTTTTCCACCCAGCACGGCTGCCGGGACTGCCCTCAACGCCAAAGCTGCCCGTGGATGAAGGGAAAGGGCCCGGCCTGAACGTGGTTTGCACCCTCGACACAATACAGCCAAACACACATGAGCATGTTCCGGTGAACGAACCGTGCAACGACTGAAGCTGCCATTCGCGCTGCGGGCCTTTCGCCATCGCAACTATCGACTCTTTTTCGGCGGCCAGCTCATCTCGCTCATCGGCACGTGGATGCAGATGGTTGCGCAGTCGTGGCTCGTCTACCGGCTGACGGGCTCGGCGGTGCTCCTGGGATTTGTCGGGTTCGCCAGTCAGATTCCGGTCTTTCTACTGGCTCCCATTGGAGGGTCCGTGGCTGACCGGTATAACCGCCACCGCATCGTCGTCATCACACAGACGTCGGCCATGCTCCTGGCGTTTGTCCTGGCCACCCTGACGCTTACGGACCTCGTACGGGTCTGGCACATATTCACCCTTGCCGCCCTGCTGGGTGTTGTCAACGCCTTTGACATTCCGACGCGGCAGGCGTTCGTCGTGGACATGGTCGGCAGAGAGGACCTGATCAACGCCATCGCGTTGAACTCCTCGATGATCAACGGCGCACGCATGATCGGGCCGGCGGTGGCCGGTATATTGGTGGCGAGCGTCGGCGAGGGCTGGTGCTTCCTGACCAACGGGATCAGCTACATTGCCGTCATCGTGGGATTGCTGCTGATGAAGATGACGGTCCGTGTCGATGTGTCACCGCACGGCTCGGCGATTGCCAGTATCATCGAGGGCTTCCGTTATGTCAGGCAGACAAGGCCGATCCGCGCCCTGCTGCTGATGCTCGGCCTCGTCAGTCTCATGGGCATGCCCTACGCCGTGCTCATGCCAATCTTCGCCGATCAGATCCTGCACGGGGGTCCGAGGGGGCTTGGTCTGCTGATGGGTGCCGCGGGGTTCGGCGCGCTGGCAGGCGCCCTGGTGCTGGCGGCGAAGAAAGGCATTCGCGGCCTCGGGCACTGGGTCGCGTTTGCCGCGATGGGTTTCGGCGTGAGCCTGATCCTGTTCTCGTTGTCGCGGACATTCTGGCTGTCGGTGGCCCTGTTGCTGCCCGCCGGATTCTCCATGATGATCGGGCTGGCTTCCTCGAATACGCTCATTCAAACGCTGGTCCCGGACAAGCTGCGCGGGCGGGTGATGGCCGTGTACTCGATGATGTTCATGGGCATGGCGCCGTTCGGCTCGCTCCTGGCCGGCGCCCTGGCGCATCGACTCGGAGCGCCGGGGACCGTGGCGTTCGGCGGCCTGGTGTGCATCGCGGGAGCATTGGTATTCGGGCTGCGCTTGCCGGTCTTGCGCCACGATACAAGACAGATTATCGTCGCCCTCCAGGTCGCCGGCGCCGAGCCACAAGAGATGACCGGCCAGACGAGCGTCGCGGTGCCGCAGGCATCGCCCAACGGAACGGCACAGAATCGACCCGGGACATGATGGCGATCCGGCGGGACATGCTTCGGACGGCAGGCAAAGCGAGCGAGGCCCTGGACTTCGTGCATCTCGCCTGCCTGGCTCCGGTATTCCGAAACCCTTGATCTTCTCCTCTTCACCCTCTGTGCTCTTTGCAAGGTCCACAAGCTGCCCCCGCGAGCCCAAGAGCCTCCAACGGAAGAAGACCGCGGGGAAATCTCTGAACCTTCCTGGCAATCGAACCGTAGTATCATATAATTGCTATTAGCAAACAATGCTGCTGGCAACTATAAGGAATGACAGGTGGAATCATGGGCAGGCGTCTTTTTGAGCTGATTCTGGCGGTCAAACGCAAGTGCCAGGGCAACGAGGAGCAGATCCAGGCGGAGCTGGGCCTGTCACAGGCCCATTTCAACGGCCTGATCGTCCTGGAGGAAAAGCAGGAGATCACGGGCTCCGAGTTCGCCGAGCGGATGGCCTTGTCGCCGTCGCGGGGCAGCCGCGTCCTCAATACGCTGGTGCTTGACGGCTACGTGAAGACGCACTCCCGTCCAGGCGACAGGCGGAGCATCATGGTCTGCCTGACTCCCAAGGGCAGGAGGACAAAACAGCGAATCGTCGGCCGGATGCAGGCCTGTGAGAACCGCATCAGCACGAGTCTCGATCATAAAGGTCTCGGCCGGGTCATGCACGCCCTGGAGTTGCTGGAGGCCACTTTGTGATCGCCTGCACGAGCAGGATAGGGCCTATTCATCGAAGACTGGAGAATACACAATGACCAAAGCGATCTTCATCCAATTCCTCGCCGGCCTGCTGATTGGCGGCAGCCTGGGAGCAGTGATGGGTTATTTTGGCAAATGCAGCACCGGCGCCTGTCCCCTGACGGCCAATCCCTGGCGCGGGGCGTTCCTCGGCGCCATGATCGGCGGCCTCTTTGCCTGGACTTCCGGCTCATCCCGGTCGGTCGTCGAGGCGACTGGTGGCGAGCAGGCCGCCGTGCAGATTGGCGCCATGGAAGACTTCGAGAGCCAGGTGCTCGGCGCGGACAAGCCCGTACTGGTGGATTTCTACTCGACCTCGTGCCCGCCCTGCCGCAAGCTGGCGCCGACCATTGAGAAGCTTGCGAAGCAATATGAGGGCCGCGCCGTGATCTCCAAGGTCAACGTGGACAAGCTGCCGCAATTGGCCGCTCGGTACGGGATTCAAGGCATCCCCGCCGTGCTGTTCTTCAAGAACGGCCAGGAGGTCCAGCGCTTAGTCGGCCTCCGCCCGCAGGAGGCATACACCAGTATTCTCAACGCGCTGTAGGGGCAAACCCCCGCGGCTGCCCCAAACCCGAGGGCAGGCACAGAGGCCCGTCCGTACGGCCTCTTCCGTGAACTTGATGATGTCGTTCATCATTCGGACGGATTCATAGGGAAAGCGGCCGACGGCGGTTTCGGCGGAGAGCATGACGAAGTCCGTGCCGTCGAGGATGGCGTTGGCCACGTCGGTGACCTCGGCCCGCGTGGGCCGGCTGTACTCGGTCATGTGCTCGAGCATCTGCGTGGCCGTGATGACGAACTTGCCTGCGGCGTTGCATTTGTAGATGATCTGCTTCTGCACGATGGGGACTTCATAGATCGGAATCGCGACGCCCATGTCACCTCGGGCGATCATGACGCCGTCGGCGGCGTCGATGATGGCATCGATGTTGCGGATCGCCTGGCGGCTCTCGACTTTCGCCACGATCCGGCATTGGGGCAGGCTCGGCCTGATCAACCCGGCGGCCTCCCGCACGTCCTTGGCATCGCGCACGAACGATAGGGCGACGTAATCCACCTCGTGCTCGATGCCGAACTGAATATCCGCTCCGTCCTTCTCGGTCAGACCGTCGAAATCGAGCTCGGCTCCGGGCATGTTGATGCCCTTTCTCTCCTTGAGGATGCCGCCTTCGAGCACGACGGCCTTGAGGCTGCCTGCGCGAGCCTCTTTGACGCGCAGGGCAAGATTGCCGTCGTCGATGTACACCATCTGTCCCGGCTTGATCCGGCTCAAGTCTCCATGATAGTCGAAGGGGATCGTCTTGGGGCCATCCTCCGTCGCCTCATTCGTCAGCCAGACGGTGGAGTGCTCTTTCAACTCCCGAGTCGCGGAGCCTTTGAATCGCCCCACGCGGACGCGAAAACCTTCGAGGTCCAGCATGATCTTGATCGCGCGTCGATACTTCTCGTTGATGCGGCGGACCAGCTTGATCCTCTCGATATGCTCGTCGTGGCTGCCATGCGAGCAATTCAGCCGCACGACGTCCAGGCCGGCGTTCACCATCTTGCGCAGCACCGTGTAACTGCCGCTGGCCGGCCCCAGCGTGGCGACGATCTTCGTCCTGGGCATAGTGCTCCTCACATGGAAGCCATGGCTTCGACTTCTTCGATGGTCTTTGGAATCGGCCGGCCGAGGAGGCGGCAGCCATCGGCGGTCACCACGATATCATCCTCGATCCGGATGCCGTGGAAATCGCGATAGGACTCGACTTCGTCATAGTCGATGAATCGGCTGCACCTGCTCGCCGCGCGCCACTGGTCGATGAGCTCGGGGATGAAGTAGATGCCCGGCTCGACCGTGATGACGAAGCCCGGCTCGATGGCCTTGGCCAGCCGCAGGTATCGCCAGCCGAAATCGGGATTGCGTCTGATCGTGTCCGTGTAGCCGACGTAGTCCTCGCCGAGCGCCTCCATGTCGTGCACGTCGAGTCCCATCATGTGGCCGACGCCGCAGGGGAAGAACATCGTGTGCGCCCCCGCCGCCACCGCTTCTTGCGGGTCGCCCTTGACCAGTCCAAGCCCCTTGAGGCCCTCCATCAAGGCAATGGCGGTCTGCCAATGGACCTCACGCCACTCGACCCCCGGCTTCGCCAGGGCGAGGGCCTTCTCCTGTGCTGCGAGCACGATGAAATAGATCTCTCTCTGTCGTTGCGAGAACTTGCCGCCGATGGGAATGGTCCGGGTGATGTCGCTGGCATAGTGCAGCGGCGACTCGGCCCCGGAATCGTTGACGACGAGATCGCCGGCGTTCAGCACGTCGTCATGATAGGGATTATGCATCGTCTCGCCGTGGGCGGAGAAGATGGCTGGAAAAGCCAGTCGCACGCCGCGGGATAGCGCGATGCCCTCCATCGCCCCGGCCACTTCCCGTTCGACCATGCCCGGCCGGGCCATCCGCATCGCCGTAGCGTGCATCTGCCGTGAGATCTCCAGGGCCGCCTCGATCTGCTCGATCTCCTCCGGCGACTTGATCGACCGCTGTTCGACGATTGCCCGGATGAGGCTCGCGGAAGGCGCTGGGGGTGCCGTCGGGCCCCACGACTGATTGACCTTCAGAACGTTCTCTGCCCGATACTGAGGAGGAAAGTGGATCGTCCTTCCCTGCCGGATGGCCCCACTCACAACCTGCTCCAACTTGTCGCTCGGGGCCGTTTGCGTCACGCCCACGCGGCTGCATCTGTCGCACAGCAGCGGCACAGGTCCCGTCCAGACGATTTCCTCGACGGTCGGATCATCGCCGAAGACACATTCCGTGCCCTCGTCGATATCAATCACAGCCGCCAGGCCCGGCTGATCGAGTCCGAAGAAGTACAGGAACGTGCTGTCCTGCCGGAACGGATAGGTATTCGCCGTATAGTTCATCGGCGATTCATCGTTGCCCGGAAGCAGAATCAGGCCGGAGCCGATCCTCTCACGCAGACGAGCCCGTCTCTGAATGTAGATCGCGGCGGGAAACATCACCGACTCTCCTGTAACTGAGGCTTTGTGGCGGTCAGCAGACTGACACCGATCAAGGCGATCACCGACAAGCTGATCGCCGGAAGGACTGCGTCCAACTGCACGGCCCACGCCGGAAGATAGTCCTTACCCAGCCCGGACCACAGCAAGGTTGTCACTGTCCCGGCGAGGATGGAAGCGATGGCCCCCTGCTTTGTCGCCCGTTTCCAGAACAGTGCCGCAACCAGGGACGGTGTGATCGCAGCCCCATAGATCGTGTAGGCGTAGAGGGCCTTTTTGAAGAAACCTGTGGATTGCGCAAACATCAAGGACACACCGTAAGCAACCACGCCGAAAACCACCACCAGCGAGCGACTCAGGAAGATGACTCGCCTTTCCGGGGCTTTGGGGTTGATGTAATTCAGATAGACGTCTTTGATGAACGTGGTGGCCGGCACCAGAAGGAACGAGTCTGCTGTGGAAATGATGATCGCCACAACCGTGATCATGAACACACATCCCATGGCCGTCGGCATCAGATGCTTGGCGGCATGGATCAGGATGTACTTGCCATCGTCCGGGTCAGGAGTCTGGCTGGCAGCCACCCAGGCACTGGCGATGATCAGCAACTCGATCGCGTAGGCCACGAAGATCATCGTGGTCACCGCTTTCCGTGCGCCCTTAGCGCTTCGGCTGGCAAAGATTCGCTGGTACTGGTTCGCGTCGCCAAGGACCAAGAGGAAGATAGGAAGCAGGAAGTTGACCAGATCGGTGGCGGAGTATACATCCCAGAACTGCATATGATGGGGCTTGTCCCCCATCTGGGCAAAGGCTGCCTCCATCCCGCTCCAGCCGCCGGCCTTGATCCAGTACAGGGGAAAGGTCACGAGCATGGTGACGATAATGACCGATCCGTTGACGATGTCGGTACAGGCCAGGCTCTTGAGACCAGCCAGCACCGTGTAAAGAATGATGAAGCACGCGGCAATGATCGTAGCCGTTTGTTTGGTCAGGATTGGCTCAATCCGTTCCAGACGTCCATTGTCGGGCAAGGCGGCGATCCTATAGGTTGCGTCCGCATCGGCACGTAGGCTGGGCACGATGCGGGCCTTGGTGTTGACTTTGGTCGCTATGGTATTGGATGAGAGGGCCGCCTCCTTCTTGGCGTCAAGGTACACGTTCGGTTCCACGATGTGGATCGTCACGGTCAGATCGTCACTGGGCTGCACTGGTTCAAACCGGACCGCGTCGGACCCTTTCCAATCGGCCGGCGGGAAATAGACCAACAGACCCTTTCGAATCTGCGTAGAGCTGAGAGTGTCACCGACCTGCACGGCCGCAGGGGGCTTGTCGCCCGTGATGACTTCCAACACCGCTCCTCCGGCGTTGAACTGGTAGCTCACGATCACCATGTAGGCAAGAACCAAAGCGATGACCGCCAAGGCCCGGGCGATCTGGCCGAAGCGAGAACCGATGATCTCCGGCACAGAAGTGGCCTCGATGTTCCTGACGCGAGAGGCAGCGAGTGACAGCAGGATCATCCCAAACAGGACTCCGGTCGGGATGATCAATGCGGCCATGCCCGTACGGTAGGCCTCCTCGGCGTTGCCCACGATGGAGCCGGTGCCGATCCATACCGCGAGCATGGTACAAACCATCACCCAGGGTGACAGTGACCGGCCCGCCACGGAGAAATCGGCCTGCGTTTTGACCTGGCGCGACTTGTAAATCCCGATGCCGGTCAGGACGAGGAGATAAATGAGGATCGCAATTAGATAGATCATTGGCTTATGAAGTGAGCTTCTGCAAAACGGAGATTAGGCTTACTTTAGGAAGGAAAAATCGTCTTCCTGATTTTTCCTTCCTAAACGGCAAGTGCTTGACGCGCAACCGCTTCGGCGGATTATTCAAGGAAATCCCAAAGCCGATTTCCTTGAATAATATAAGCCTAATCTCCATTTTGCAGAACTCCATCTACGAACTGCTCGACGAAATCCTTTGGCGACAGCGGCCGGCCGGTGGCCCGGACGATCATCTCGTTCCACGGATAGCGGGCGCCGGGGCCGAACACGGTCTCGCGCAGGTACCGACCCACGCGCTGGTCGCCAACATAGCTGAGACCTTCGTCCGATTCAAGCCTCAATACCTGGTGGACGAGGTAATCATGCAGTTGCGAGGCCAGGAGCTCGCCGAGCATGTAGTTGTGGTAGTAGCACGGCGCCGTCGTGAAGTGCAGCTTGGACAGCCAGCCCGCATCGGCCGGGCCCGGCGGACGTCTGATGAACTGATACTTCTCCACGAGGTCCCACCACAGCCCATTCAAGTCCCGGTCCGGGTCGGCGTACAGGGCCTTCTCGAAGTGGTACATGACCAACGCCCAGCGGACGAACAGGACCTGCTGGAAGCGTAGGTAGCGGTCGCTGACCTGCTTGATCTTCGCCGCCTCTTCATCGGACAAATCGAGCATCTGCTGCATCCATGCCGCGTTGCGGCTGAGCCGGCCGAAGAACATCGCCATCGCCTCCGTGGCGAAAGCGTGCGCAGGCTCACGCAGCAGCCAGGGCTCATTCGGGTCGTGATACTTGTCGTAGACCGCGTGGCCCAGCTCGTGCAGGATCGTCTCCATCCACCGCTCCGTGTCCTGCAGGTTCGCAAGGACGCGGACATCGCCCTTGCGGTCCACGTCATGGCTGAACGCATGCGGGAACTTGCCTTCGCGGTCATACAGGTCGCTGCGGGCCAGGATATCGTCGACGGGCAGGCCGACGCTCCCGTAGTATCGCCGAGCAAGCTCCTTCACGTCGCGCCCCTTGTAGTACTGATCGAGGTCCAGCTCGTAGACGAGCGGCGTCCGCTGGAAGAACGGGTCGTGATAGTGCCACGGCATGAGATCTCCCGGCCGGATGCCGTAGCTCTTGGCCAGAATCTCGTCAAGTTCCTTCTTCATCGCGGCGAAGGGCTTGCGGGTCAGTCGATCCAGCTCGTCGAAAATGCGGTCCAGGTTCTGCACATTCTGCTCGCCGGCGACGACGGTCATCGTGTGGAAGTTATCGAAGCCGAGCCGCCGGGCCGCCTGGTTGCGAAGCCTGACCAACGTCAGGAAATCCCCGACGATCGTATTGCCGACCTGCTTACCGGCCCGCCACGCCGCCTCGCGTTTGCCGCAGTCCGTCTCCGTCGTCAGGACCGTATAGATATCGCTCATGGTGACCTTGCGGCCGTCCACCGTGGCCCGATAGTTGTTGTACGCCTCCTGCACCTTCGTATCGAGCTCCACGATCTGCTTGAGCAAGTCAGGCTCGACCTGGTTCTGAAGGTACGCGTAGTAGAGCTTGTCCAACTGCCGCACCAGCCGCCCGTCGCGGATGCCCCCGAACTTCCTGAACGCCTTGACACGGGCGAAATCATTCGGGTCGCTATAGATCCCCCGAATCTGCAACTGGAGCTGCGCAGACTCCGCGAACTTCTCCGTCCTACCCGCAGTCGCCGCCTCCCAATACACCAGATTCGCCCGCGCCGCCACCGGTTCCACCTCCGCCACTCGCCTCTGCACGAATCGAGCACACTCCGCCTGCCGGGAACGCGACGCGCAGCCCAACGAGAGGATCAGTGCAAACGCCACAGACCACAAAGACAAGACCCTTCCCATATGACACCCCTCATTCAAGGCAACAGAATTCCGATCGACCCATGACACGCGATTATAGTACGCGGCCTCCTCTATTGGAAGACTCGACGGTCCATGCTGCGCGGCGGAGAGCAGAGTCGTTTGGAACGGTACAGGCATGAATTCCCATTTCTCTCCTTGAGATTCCTCCGTGATTTCAGCCGGTCCGGCGAAGCCATCGGCGAGCTTTGTCTGCCGCAGCCGGCCGGTCGTCAAGTCACGGACCAGGGCAGCGGCACCGCTGCGCCCAGCCCGCGAAGGGGCAGGTCGCCCGTCACATGGCCGTCAATCGAGGACGCCTCAGTCGATCAACTGCCGCCAACTGCCGGGGGAGGGCTTCATGCTCTCCACGTAGGTGTACCATCGAGGCGGGCAGGCGTACAGGCTCGGGGTGTACGTGATGGTGTTCGTATCTTTGCAGGTCACCACGCCGTTGCAGATGACCACGCCGATGACGCGGGCGGTCTTATCAAGGTCCAATGAGCCCTCGATATGAACGAGGCCACGGATCTCGTTCGGGTAGGAATCCGTCATGTCCGTGTCTGTGACGCCCAGGTAGGGGGCGCCGGCCGGATTGAAGTTCGTCGCGCAGGCCGATTCGGCGCACTGGGTGGTGGCGCTGGTATTCTTGATAACCACGTTGCCGGCCACCAGCAGCGTGGGGAAGTCGGACCGGTAGTTCTGAAGAAACACAGGATCGTCCAGAGTCACGGTCCCCGTGCCCGCCTGGACGACCAACGTGCCCCAGATTCGGCATTTCTGGAGGGTCAGGTTGCCGTTGTTGGTGTTGGTAACGTAGAGGCCATTGGGATCGGCGGTCCCGAACGTGCTGTATCCGGGCGCCAGGACGAACTTCTCCAGGGTTGACGCAAAGGCGACAACAGTGCCCTTGGCGGCATATTTGGCGATCAGGCCGGCCTCCGGCATGCTCTTGGCGGCGGCGGGAACGGTCAGACCCCCTGTGATCGTGCCGGTATCAGCGACGCTCTGGGCCTCGGCGGCGCCGTCAATCGTGCCGTCGTTGTCCAACTGGCCGTTCGTGCAGACCGGGGCGCCGACGGCGGTGATCTGCTTGCCGCCGTTGACCTTGAGGGAGCCCGACCCGTGCAGGCACGAGGTCAATGCCCCGATGGGCTTGATGACCGGCGCCAGCACGACTTGTACCTTGTGCCGCGCGACGCCCTTGGCGCCGATGCCGGTGAGAACAAGCGGGTTATAGGGAGAATTGGCCATGTCGCCGTCCTGCGGGTCGGTTCCCTGCAGGGTGAACGTGCCCGAGCCGAGCGGCTTGTCCAGCATCCATGTCCCGTTCGGCCAGGTGGTCCGCCAGGCGCTATCCGCCTTGACGTGCAGCATGCCCAGCTCAATGGCCGAGACCGCGCAGGTCCGCGCCTCGGCATAGTCCCTCATCAGCCGGCACGAGCGCGCCTGGACGCGGACCGCGTACAGCGAGCCCAGGCCGATGACACTGACCAGCAACGAGCAGGCGAGCACGTAAAGGTACACGCTGCCCTCTCGATGGATAATGGATGATGGATGATGGATTGCACCCCTCTTGGGGGCTCTGCCCCCAGACCCCTGGCATTTGTCGCTTTGGGCCAATAGCATGAGAAACGCGCTGGCCTTGTCCCTTGCCGCGGACAGCCGTTGCAGGGACTCTCGACGCGCTGCTGGGGAGGATAGGGCTCTGCCGGCAAGCACCCCGAGCGCCGCAGCCATCCAGTGGCATGGGGGGTGCGGTCGTTGGGGCGTCGTCGCCTTGCGCTTGAGCCATGCTGCTGGCGAGAAGCGCAAAATGCCAGGGGTCCGGGGACAGCGTCCCCGGTCGTTGGGCACGTCCCACCGCAAAGTACGCAAAGACCGGATGAGCCTCATCTATCAATCCCCAGGATGCTATTGACTCGCCGTTCTGATCGCGACCAACGTCACTTGTGGCACACTGTTGTAGCGGGTGGTCACCGTGATGCGTTTGGCGTTGGTTTCGGTAGCCTGGACCGACGACGGGTTGAGGCGGTCGATCCATTCCACGGTAACGGTCTGCGCCCAGCCGGTGGAATTGGCCACGGCGGTCCCATCCTTGGCCGTCGGGGCGCCGGACCAGCCGTGGTAGTCATCCACGTCGTCGAAATCCGCTCGTGTGGTCGTCGATTCCCCGGTCTCGGGGCCGAACACGGGATTGGCGCCGGAGTCTTGGTAGCTCTGCTGCTGGATCTCCGACAGGAGCATCTCGGCAAACAGGCGGCCCCGGCTGGTCAGGGCGGCCCGGTGCTGCGTCAGCTTCGAGGTCCCGACCGTGTTCAGCGCCGCGACGAACATGACGGCCACGATGATCGTCGAAATGGCCGCTTCCACGATCGTGAATGCAGGCGCATTCCGCCTTGCCATGTCATGGGCGTTCATGTCGTGGCCAGCAGCGGAGCGACGAAGCCATCTTCCCCCGGCGTCGGTCATTGCGTCACCTCCGGCTTGTTGAGCAGCCGCACCGCACTTTGCAGCGTCGTCTGGGTATCCGTGCCCGCCCGAAGCTTGAGATTCACCCGGCGGAGGTAGTACGTGCTCTGGATCAGCGGCGGTCCCGACGTGGTCACGGTGCCGTAGACGGAGTATTTCAGCCCGTAGCCCGCCGGCGCCGACCAGGTAACCCCCTTGTCCGTCGATTTGACCAGGAAGCTGTCCGCCGTGCTCGCGCCTTCATGATAGCCCCACAACTGGCATGCGACGGCATCATAGATCCACTTGACGACAATGCAAAGCCCCTGCGTCGGCGATAGTCCTGCCACGTTATAGAAGGCGAACTCCTGCTCCGTGAATCCCGCCAGCAGGCTCGCTTCCATCAACGTTTTCTCCTCCAGAATGGTGCCGCTCGGGCGTTTGCCAGCGGTTGCCGTTTGGAGTTGGACCCGGCTCTCGCCCGAAGACGGCCCGTCCGTCCGACCGTAGATCCGGATGCGCGTCACTTTCCAACTGACGGCATCGGCAGGCAGGACCGGGAAGAAATACTGCCCGTACCATTCGCTGCTCTTGATGCGGAAATTCTCCGCGTGGAGCACTTGACTCCAGCTTCGCAGGACCGTCTCGGCGCTCTCATTGCCTTGGGGGATCTCCGTGCTGATCGTCTGGAGATCGTAGGACAGCGCGAGGTCCCGGACGTCGGCAAGGACCTGGACCGCAGCGCCTCCATTGTACTGCCTCGTGAGGGGCGCTCCGCCCGTGCCCGACCACTCGTACCGGATGGCCTCGGGCACGTCGTTGCCGTCGCGGTCCGCCACGGTGAACTCGATCATTGTCGCCGATCTGCTCGTGACGCTCGTGGCATACTGTAGCTCGGTGATGATCTGTTCGAGGACCCCGCCGGCATCGACAATGGCGCCAGTGGGACTTTTCGCGTCGGGCACAGCGCGGGCGGCGAAGAGCATGGCGGAGCCAATGCCCAGCATGAGCACCGCCGTGATCCCCATGCTGACGACCATTTCCACGAGCGTGAAGCCCCGCCCCGCGCACGGGGCCGTCTGCCCTCCGCCGGCCGGAAGATTGCTTCGCTTCGCTCGCAATGACATACGATGCCCGTTCATGTCATTGCGAGCAGCGCAGCGACGAAGCCATCTCAATCCGAAATCGTGATAGTCACCTGCCATGCTCACTGAATGCTCACCTGTCCCGTCTGGCCGTTCAGGGTGATCGTCCTCTGCTCGGAGCCGACGGACACAACGACCGCACCTGCCTTGTCGGGCAATCCCCATCCGGTGAAGACGACCTGGCCGGCGCCGCCGAAGTTGGCCGAGACAATCGTTGCCTTGTACGGCGGGACCCTCAGGTCCACCGTATACGTGCCGGTCTTGCCGTCGAGCGACGGGGCGTTCACAAGCTGGTATGTGCTGGTCGCAACCGTGAAGGCGACTGTAGAGGAGGCACTGGTGGTCTTAGCGTGCAACTGCGCCTGGCGCAGGTCCGCCGCCACGCGCCGGGCGGCCAGATCGGCCTGGTAGCGGCCGGCCGCGCGCCCGTACCGGGGAATGGCAATCGCCGCGCAAACGGCGATGATCGCCGTCACGAGCACGACCTCCAGCAGGCTGAAGCCGCCCCCAGCGGCAATTTCGAGTTTCGTCGCCGTGCCCCTGCGCATGGTCCGATCTTCCGGGTGTCCAGAATGACAATCGGGCCGCTGGCGAGATCATCGGCAGCGGCCCGAATCATGCTTGTCTCAGCCGGGCGACACCGGCGGCGCTCCTCGCAGGACCCTGGCGTCCGGCGAACCGCCCCACGCCGCGGTCCACTCAGTACAGATTGTACTGCTTCCCGGCGTCATCCTTCTCCGTGTCCGTGGTATTGGCCTTGATCGTCCCTGCAGCGGCGGCGTAGATCCAGCCGGTATTCGGATCATCCGCGGCCGCGATCCCGGTCTTCCCCTTGCGAGCCCCGACGGGCAGCGGCGGAATGCTGCGGATATAGGGCCCATACACATACACGGTCGTCTTTGTGGCACTGGTTCCGCCGTTGATGTCCGTATACTTGGTCAACTGATCGGCGATGGAAGCCACCAATGGAAAGGAGCCGCCGTGCTCGGCAGAAAACAGGTCGATGGCATTGCGCAGCACTGCCAGGTTGCCGCTCACGGCCGAGTCGTTGGCCCCCCGGGAGCCCCGGCTCATGCGCGGAATGCCGATCGCCGCCAGAATGGCGATGATGGCCACCACAATGACCACTTCCAGTAAGCTGAACCCACCTCTCGTTGTGCGTCTGCCCTCTCTCATGCGTATTCTCCTAAAGACATACCTTGTTACCATCTTCCTCGACATTTCCCGTATCGACCTAAGGGATACACGACTTAAGTAATACTACGTAAAAACCGTTCCGTCGCGGCGCCCCGGGCCGGCGTGCCTGCCCAGGTTCCGAGAATATACAACGACGCGAGCGAGGCTTGGTCCCCAAGCTATTTGCTCACTAATTCCAGGACGATCTGCTTGCCCCGTCGCTCGAAGAGGGCGGACTTTACCCCTACGGAGACGAGTGTGAACCCGTCCACCTGATCGCCGGGCGACAGGACGCGGTCGTTGACGAGGACGTAGGATTGCCGGCCGTCCATCACGACGGCCACAAGCGGATGGGTCCTGGCGAACACCGTCGCCTCGTCCGGCGCAGGGGGCGCATCGCCCTCCGGACTGGTCTGCCAGAAGGGCATCAGGGAGAACGGGTCTCGCAGATTCACATCGGTCACCTCCCGATCCGGCCACAGGCGGTCGAGACGCTCCGCCACCGTCGGGTCCTGCGTCTGGGGCGGCAAGGCCACGGGGTCGTCCGTGGAAACCGGCACGGCGTAGGTCTCGGACGCAGCGGCGGACGCCGTCTCCGCCGGGCCCTGCGGACGCAAGAAGACCCGATCCATCACCAGGCCGATGATCCCGAGGAGGAAGGTTGCCACGAACGCCTTTTGCCGTTTCTCCAACACCATTGCCGTCACTCCCCGAGAACCGCGTTCCGTGCGCCGCCCGCCGTGTCCTGTACGACAGAGCCCCGGTCCGGGGCGGAATACCAGAGTAAATCAAACTGGAATGTGGCCGGCTTCGCCGTCGGGCCCGGATTACCGGAGAACTCGAGCCGAGCCACACTCATATCGGCGAACGTCGAGCGAAGCCCGCGAAAGAACCGGACGCATTGCCCGTAGGGTCCCCGGCCCAGGATCGTGATCGGAACCAGATCGTATTGCAGGCCGTTGTAGACCCGCCCGGTCTGCACGTCATCGACGTCCAACCCGCAATCGGCGAAGAACTGCGTCAGGCCGGCCACACGCTTGTTGATGTGCGCCGCCGGCTCCAGCTTGATGGAGTTGGCCACCAGCTCTCCCTGCACGGCGGTCACCCGTTCCTGGACCCTGGCGGCAGCGGCCTTGAGCTCGACCGCCTTGTCCTGCCGCGTTTGGAGCTCGCGTCGCTGCTCGGCGGCGAGAGACTGTCTCTGCAGAAACGGCTGGATAGTCGCCCAGTAGAACACCAGGGACGCCGCCACGCACAGACCGATCCCTGCGGCGTCGATCTTCAACAGGCTATATCGTTTTGGGATCACCCGATGCACGGCACGAAACCTCTACAATAGGAGTTCAGAAACCACACTCGACCGTGAACGCCACGGCCTGGCCGCTGAGAAACGTCTGCCGGCTGCTGCTGATAAGCCGGACCCGCTCGAACAATCCGATCCGTTCCAGCCCCAGGGCAAACTGCGAAACCGATTCCTGGGTCTGGCCGAACCCCCGGAGCACTAACTGGTGCCGCTGCTTGGTCACGAGCGTGCGGAGCGGCTTGGCCAGGAGGGCCTCGCTCCAGGGCTCCGTCAGGGGTCTGCCATCCTCCCCCATGACCACGAGCTGGCAGCGACTCAGGACGAGTTCCGGGCCCAGCTCGTGCGTCAGTCCTGCCAGCAGCCTGCTCCAGTCCGGCTGCTCGTGGATGGCCCGGGTGGTCTCCATCGCCGCAGTCGTCCGGGCGAGGGTCCTGCGAAGCTCCAGCATGGCCGTGTTATCCTGCTTGATCTGGCTTTCGGCGGCGGCAAGCTGCTCGGCCAAGCCCACGTCCCGGCCGGGGCACAGAACATGGGCCCCCAGCGAGCCGATCACGAGCAGGACGATGTACGTCCCGCCGATGGTCGCCCACACGTACAATCTCGCCTTGCGGCGCTTGGCGGCCAGTCGCTCAGCCGGTATGAAATTCACATCGTTCATCCGCCCGCCCCCCCAAATCGCGCCAGGCCAACTGCGATGGTCATGGCCGGGTTGCCCGCCTTGGCCAGCAGCTCCACCGGGCTGGTCACCAGATCGCTCGGGGCCGCGGCCCGGACATCGATGCCGAGCCGCCCCTGCATGTACAACGGAAGCTGAGGGACCGCGGCGCCCCCGCCGATCAGCAGCAGCCGCTTCACCCCTTCCCCGGGGAACTGATGGTTCACGTACGAGAACGGCGCCCTCATTTCGTCCAGCAGTCTGTCAAAGTGGCTTCGAAGATGCTTGCGGACGGCGTCCAGGGTCTCGCGATCGACGCCGTCGATGGGCTGATCGGCCGTCAGGCCCACCGTGTTGGCCACCTGCTGTGCCTCCTCCAGCGTGACGCCGAACGCCTCGGCGAGCTTGCCGGTCAGCTCGGCCAGGGAGATGCCCTCCATGACCCTCTCGTAGAGCAGCGACCGGCCGCACACGAACAGCACCGTCGTCGAACGCCAGCCTACGTCGGCAATCGCCGTGATCTGCGGCGCAGGAAGCAGTAGCGGCTCGCATGCGCGCGTCGTTGCGGCGCTGCGCACGTCCAGGGCGGCCACGTCGAACCCCTCCGCCTCGAAGATGTCCAGCACGCCGTTGGCGGCATCGTGAGGACATCCGATCGCCAGGGTCCGGGTCATCGGCTTGGCCCCGTCCGGAGTCCGCCATTCCCAGTAGGCCATCTCGAAGGAGTCCGGGGCAATGTTGTGCAGGCGCGACAGCTCCATCCGCACGATCTGCCCGATGGGGGCGCCGGCGACCTTGGAGGGCAGCTCCAGGGCAGCCCGCATCAGTCGCTCCTCCGGCGCGGCGACCACGATCTTCCTGCCGCTGAAACCCTGCCGCTTGAGGACCTCTCGAAACGCTACGGCGTCGGCCCGGGAGACCTCCTTCTCCGGCTCCGGCCGCGGAAGCAGCGACAGCGCACAGACCCGGGATTCCCCCGCCGAGGGCGCCAGTTGCACCGCCTTGATCGTCCGGCAGCCGACGTCAACGCCTATGACCGTGCGTGATGGACAGACAGTCCTCATAACGAATACCTCTACGTTTGTCCCTGGGTCATCGCGGTCAGATCGAACAGGGGCAGGAACATGCAGACGGCGATCAGTCCGACGAGGATGCCCATGGCGACCAGGATCACCGGCTCGATGATGCTGGTCAGCGACCGGACGATGACGTCATTCTCCTCGTCCAGGAAGTTGGAGACATTCAGCAGCAGCCGGTCGATTTCGCCGCTGCGCTCTCCACTGCGTATGGACTCGTAGATCGACGGGCTGAACAGCGGGGTGTCGGCAAACGCCTGGCTCATCGGCTCGCCCCGGGCCACGTACTCCTCCGCCTGCATGACCAGCTCCTGGTACAGGACGTTTCCCGCGGCGTTCCGCACGAGCCGAAGCGCGTCCAGCACCGGAATCTTCGCCTCCAGGAGCACGCCCAGAAGTGAGAGGATCCGGGCGCTCGACAGGCTCTTGGCGACGCCGCCGATGTAGGGCACGCGAAGGGTCATCACGTCGCGCAGGCGCCTGCCCCTGGGCGTCCGCAGGTAGGAGAGAAGACCGAAAACCGCCCCGCCCACCAGCAGTCCCATCAACCACCAGAAGTGGCGAAGGGCCGAGCTGATCTGCAGGAGCGCGGCTGTGCTCGAGGGCAACGGAACACCCAGCGTCGTGAACAGCGTCGAGAACCGCGGAATGACAAAGAGCAACAACAGGACGAAGATCGTGGACCCGAGGGACACGAGCATGCAGGGGTAGATCATCGCCCCTATGATCGAGTTGCGGACCCTCAACTGCTTCTGCTTGAGCGCAGCCAGGCGGTCGAACATCTCCAGCAGATGCCCGCTGGACTCCCCGGCGGCGACCAAGCTGCGATAGACCGGGTCGAAGTAGTCCGGGTGGCTCTGCATCGCCTCGGACAGCGAGGCCCCCTCCTCGACCCGCGTTCGCAGCTCGCTGACCACGTCCCGCCACGGGCCGGGGCGGGCCTGCCGCTCCACCGCGTGCAGGCCATCGACGATCTGCGTGCCCGAAGAAATCAGTACGTGAAGCTGGCGCGAGAACATGGCGATATTCTTGAGCTTTTGACTGCGGGAGACGCGCCGCTGCCGCCGGCCTGAAGGCTTCTTCACGGCCGCCGCCTTCTGCTCGATCACCTCGGCGACGTACAGGCCCCGGCGGCGCAGCGCCTCCGTCGCCGTCATGGTGTCATCCGCCTCGATGACGCCCGTGGCGGTCTTGCCGGCCCCGTCGTATGCCTTGTACGCGAGTTTCATGCGACCTCCGCAGGTGCCGCCGCCACGGCCTCCGCCGGCTTGGCGGTCTCGGCGCTCGTATCTTCACTGTGTGTGGCGGCGAGGACTTCCTCCAGGCACGTCTTGCCGTCCAGGGCCAGGAGGACCCCCTCCTCCCGAAGCGTCAGCACGCCACTCTTGCGAAGCACGGCATGAAGCTCGTGGGTGGGGGCGGCCCGGTGAATCAACTTCTTCAGCTCGGTCGTCACTTCCATGACGGAGTAGATGCCCGCCCGGCCGCGGAAGCCCGAGTTGTGGCACTCCTTGCACCCGGCGCCCTTGCGGAAGGGCCGTCCCGGCTTGTCGGCCAGGCCCGCGTCCCGCAGCACGTTCATCGATGGGATGTACTTGGCGGCGCAGTTCGGACAGACCGTCCGGGTCAGCCGCTGTGCGACGACGCCGTTGATGGCGCTCGACAGCAGGTACGGCTCGATCCCCATGTCCAGCAGCCGGGCCACGGCGCCGGGGGCGTCGTTCGTGTGCAGCGTCGCCAGAACCAGGTGGCCGGTCAGGGCCGCCTGCACGGCCACTCGCGCCGTCTCCTCGTCCCGGATCTCGCCCACCATGATGATGTCCGGGTCCTGCCTCAGGATGCTCCGCAGCGCACGCGCGAACGTCATCCCGATCGCTTCATGGACCTGGATCTGGTTGACCATGTCGAGCTGGTACTCCACCGGGTCCTCCACGGTCGTCACGTTGACCTCGGGGCCCCGGATCAGGTCCAGCGCCGAGTACAGCGTCGTGGTCTTGCCGCTGCCGGTCGGCCCCGTCACCAGGACCAGGCCGTAGGGCTGGTTCAGCATCCGCTCGAAGCCCTGGAGCGTCTCGCGACGAAAGCCCAGGTCCTCCAGCCGGATTTTCAGGTTCGCTTTGTCGAGAACTCGGACGACGATTTTCTCCCCGAGCAGCGTGGGCATGCTGGAGACGCGAAGGTCGATGTCCCGGCCCTCCGCCACGATCCGCACGCGCCCCTCCTGGGGGAGGCGTTTCTCGGCGATATCCATCCTGCCGATGACCTTGACGCGCGACACCACGGCGGCGTGAAGGCCCATCGGCGGCTTCATCAAGTCGCGCAGCGTGCCGTCGATGCGGTAGCGGACGCGCGTCCCCTGCTTGTCCGGCTCGATGTGAATGTCGCTGGCCCCGTCCTTGATCGCCGTCAGCAGCGCGACGTTGACCAGGTTGATGATGGGGCTGCCCTCGACCATCCGGTCCAGGTCCGTCGCGGGCCCGTCATCGACCGATTCTTTCTCCACCACCTGCACCTCGCTCTCGCTCAACGAGGCCAGGAACGAGTGCACGTCCGTGTTGCCGGAGGCGTACTTGCGGACGTATTCGAGGATATTGGCGCGTGTGGCCAGGACGGGGCGGATCTTGCAGCCCGTCAACTGGCGCAGCCGGTCGATCCTCGGCAGCGACTGCGGCTCCGCCATCGCCACGGTCAACGTGTCGTGGACCTTGAACATCGGAATAGCCTCGAGCCGCTCCGCCTCCTCCGCGCCCACCAGCGCCAGCAGCGCGAAATCCACGAGCCCGTGGCGCAACTGGCAGAACGGCACGCCAAGCTGATCCGCCAGGTGCTGGAGCATCCGGGAGCCGTCCACGATGCCCTGCTCGACGAGCATCTCGCCGATGAGTCCGCCGCTGGTCCGCTGATCGAGCAGAATGCGGTCGAGTTGCTCCGGCGTGATGATGCCCTGCGCGACGAGCGCCTCGCCAAACCGGGATTCGGCCACGGGTACGGTCACAGGAAACTCCTCACCGCGGAGTTTGCGTCGTCGAAGTGCTCGAACTGGGGCGCCAGCCCGGTCAGCTCGATCACGTGGCGGATCGTTGGATTGGCGGCATAGACCTTCAGGCCCTTGCCGCCCTGCGCCAGCTCCGCCGCCACGTCCGCCAGCGACTCCAGTCCGCCGCTGTCCAGGAAAGGCACGGCCGAGGCGTCAATCACGATCCGGCCCAGGTTCTCCCGGATCAGCTCACGGACCCTGGCCTTGAACGGCTCCGCGTCGGCGCCGGTCAACGGACCCATCGGCCGCACGATCATCACGGCCCCACGCTGTTGCGTCAGTAGCTCCATGTCACGTGGTCTCCTCGATCACCGGCAGCGTCAGCGTGAACGTGCTGCCCTTGCCCAGCTCCGATTCCAGGGCGATGTCGCCGCCGTGGAGCCGGGCCACATCGCGGGCGATCGCCAGACCCAGGCCCGAGCCCTTCACGTTGGCCGCCAGCGGGTTCTTGCACCGGTAGAATTTCTCGAAGACCTGCTCGCGCTCGTCCGGGCCGATCCCGATGCCCGTATCCTGGACGGCCACGTTCAGCCAGCCCTTCTCCACCGTCGCGGCGACGAGGACGCGGCCGCCCTCCAGCGTGTACTTCAGGGCGTTGCCCAACAGGTTGTGCAGCACAAGGGAGATCTTGTCGCGGTCCGCCTGGAGGACCGGCAGCTTGGGCGGCAGCTCGAATTCCAGGGCGATCTTCCGTTCCTTCGCCTGCGGGTCGTGGTCGGCCTTGAGCTGCTGGAGCAACTGGTCCACGTGCACGTCGTCGGCCCGCAGCTCGAAGCAGCCGGCCTCGATCTGGGAGGCGGACAGGATCTCGGACACCGTGCGCTCCAGCCGCTGCGTCTCCTCGCTGATCACGTTGAGGTTCTTGCCCGTCGAGGTCGGGTCGCTTTGGCAACGCTCCAGGGCGTCCTCGACAAGCAGGCGAACGTTCGTCAAGGGCGTCCGCAGCTCGTGCGCCGCCTTGGCCAGGAAGCTGTTCATCGCCGCCTCCGCCACCCGCTGCTGCGTGACGTCCTCGATGGCGATCAGGCCGAACCGCAAGTCTTCGCGCCGGACCGGGCAGACCGTGTACTTCAGCACGCCCTTTGTCATGGACCCGCCCTGCTCCGCGGTGACCACCACGCGCTTCGACGCGGGATTGGCGACGATATCGCGCACGCCGTCGAGCACCTCTCGATCGCTGACGATCCCGGCGATGTCCGCGCGCGCCATTTGGGCCCGCTCCTTCTGCAGCAGCACGGCGGCGGCGCCGTTGACGTGTTCCACCTGCATCCGGTCGTTCACCAGCACCAGCCCGTACGGGACGGCGTCAAAGGCGGCCGTCAGCTCGTCCGCCGTGCCGGATTTCTCGTGCACCACCTCCCGCACCTGCTGGATCGCCGTGCTGATCTGCATGCTGTGCTTCTCACCCAGCAGTCTGTTCCAGGCCACCGCCTCGGCCCCCAGTTTCGGGTCCAGCTCCAGCGTGGCGAGGTCCGCGTGTTCGTCGGTGATCGCCAGCAGGATCTCCTGGATGGCCCCGATCGCCTTGAGCCGGAAACGCGCGTGACGATGGACCAACAGCATGCTGGCCAGCGCCAGGCACGCGATGGCCAGTTGTGCCGTCTGTGGCGTCACGGCGCCGTCCGCCTGGTTGTCGAGTGACGCCGAAAGCTCCAGCGTGGCGCTTCCCCGGTTCATCACGGCCAGGGGGAACGTGAGGGTCGCCACTTTCTTCTTGACCTCCTCGGTGGGACGCAGGACCTCATCCTGCCATGAGGCGGGCAAATGGAGCACCGTAATGCCCGCGGGGTCAGCGTCTGCCAGAATGCCGCCGCCGGGCAATACGACGCGGCAGAATTTTAGCTTGTGCTCGGTGCCGGCCTCGACAATCACCCGCCGAAGCATGGAAAGCTCATCGACGGTCATCAGCGCCTCCGCCGCCTTCGCCAGCACGGTCCCCACGGCCTTGAGATGCTGCACTCCGGCTTTCTGCCGCACGTCCCGCTGGAACGTGATGCTGTTCCACACCGACGCGATCAGGCTGAACATGAAGACGCTGACGACGGTGAAGATGAGCACGGCAAACCACGAGTCGCCGCGCAGTAACTCTCTGCGGGCGGCCGACAGCCGTCTCATTACAGTCCAATTCGCTTGCATCAGGCTCTCCTCATACCGGTCCAGCCGCCGTGCGTACCTCGTTACGCCCATGCATCGCGCACGACGAGACAATGGACCCGTTCCCATTCTTTCGGCCATCCCGGACGTGACTTTAGGGATTCCGGGACCATTTGCCCCCAGGCACCGGGGGCAATGACAGGATGTGGCAGACGGACCCATAATAGGGCCGCGGCAATTGCGGGATTGACATGGCTGGGCCTATCGTGTGCAATGGCCGCGGGGCGCTCGGCATGGGCCTGCGGATCGTAGCCGTCGGGCCGGTAGAGAGCCTTTTGCCTGTTTGGGAGCCGGAGTATGAGAAGTGCATTCGTTGGCCGCTGGCGCATCCGGGCGGTGTTGCTGTCGATGGTCTTCGCTTCGTTCGTTCTGGCCCGTACGTCCGATATCGACCTCATTCTGCATAATGGGAGAATCGTCACGGTCAATGCCGGCTTCTCCGTCGAGCAGGCCATGGCGATCAAGGGCGACCGCATTGAGGCCGTCGGCAGCAACGAGAACATCCTGCGCCTGAAAACCGACCGGACGGAGTTGCTGGACCTTGAAGGCAGGATGGTTCTGCCCGGCCTGATCGATTCGCACGTCCACGCCTGCGACGCCTCCATAACCGAGTTCGACCATCCGATCCCGCAGATGGATTCCATCGCGGACGTATTGGACTATTTCGGGGACCGGGCCAGGGTCCTGGAAGATGGCCAGTGGATCGTCCTGCAGCAGGTCTTCATCACGCGCCTCGGCGAGCAGCGCTACCCCACGAGACAGGAGCTGGACGCGGTCTGCCCGCAGAACCCTGCCGTCTTTCGCACGGGGCCCGACGCCTCGCTCAACACGCCGGCGATGAAGCTCAGCCGCATCGACAGGGACTTCCACGTCACCGACGGGGGGCCTGGCTACGCGGAAAAGGACCCACGGACGGGCGATCCCACGGGCATTCTGCGCGGCTGCAACCGCTACATCGAAGATCGCGAGTCAGAGAAGACGCCCACCGATAGCGACCGCTACGACAGGCTGCTCACGCTGTTGAAAGATTACAGCTCGGTCGGCATCACGGGTATCTGCGAGGGTTCGGTCGGCGAGGGGAACCTGCGGCTATATAAGAAGATGCTCGATAGCGGCGATCTGCCGGTCCGGGTAGCCGCCCAGTACTACATCGACACGATTGGTCCGATAGAGCAGATCCAGGACAACATTCGCAAGGTCGCCCAGCACCCGCTGCGCAAGGGCAGCCCCATGCTCCGCATTATCGGAGTCAAGAACTTCCTGGACGGCGGCATGCTCACCGGCAGCGCCTACATGAGACAGCCCTGGGGCGTCAGCAAGATCTACGCCATCGACGACCCGAACTATCGCGGCGTGCTGTTCATCCCCAAGGACCGGCTTGTGCCCATCGTGCGGACCGCCACCGAGTGCGGGCTGCAATACACGGCCCATACGGTCGGCGACGGCGCCGTCCACGCCCTGCTCGATGTCTACGAGGAGCTGAGCGCGACCATGCCCATCAAGGACATGCGTCACTGCATCACGCACTCGAACTTCATGAGCCCGGAGTCCATCGACAAGGTTGCGAAGCTCGGCGTGATCCCGTTGGTGCAGCCCGCGTGGCTGTACCTCGACGCCCGGACCCTGAGCACACACTTCGGCTACGACCGGCTCCGTTACTTCCAGCCGCTGCGAAGTATTTTCGCCGCCGGCGGCATTGCGGCCGGTGGGTCCGATCACATGCAGAAAATCGGCTCGCTCCGCGCCATCAACCCGTACAATCCGTTCCTCGCCATGGGGACTGCCGTCACACGCAGGGCCAAATGGTATGATCGGCAATTGCACCCGGAAGAGGCGATCACCCGCGAGCAGGCCATCCGGTTCTACACGATCTACTGCGCCCGGGCCTTGTTCCAGGATGAATACGCCGGCTCGCTCGAACCAGGCAAGCTCGCCGACTTCATCGTCCTGAACACCGACCTGCTCACCTGCCCCGAGGACGCGATCAAGGACACCCAGGTCCTGCGAACCTACCTCAACGGCCGGCTGGTGTTCAAACGCTAAGAACTTCTGATACGCGTTCCGATCGAATTGTGTGCCATCTGTGATGTCGAGCGGAGTGCAGCGCAGTGCCCAACGACCGGGGACACTGTCCCCGGACCCCTGGCATTTTGCGCTTTTCGCCAATAGCATGGGAGCGGGCCGGCCTGCAATCCGTACGCCGCCGCCGGCCACGTCAAAGCCCGGATCAAGTGAAGACGAACAGGGATCTGGGCAACCGTCCGCCACAGCGGTTGCCTTGTCCATCATGCTATTGGCCGAATGCGACAAATGCCAGGGGCTTGGGGACAGCGTCCCCAAAAAGCAAAGAAGTACGCAAGAACCGGATGAGCCAGAAGACTCCACGCCAAACACGTACGTATGCTTGCCTATGGAGACTGAGCCGTGATGCAGATTCGCCGGGGCAATGAGGCGGATATCGACGACCTGCTCGTGATCGAGGACGAGTGCTTCAGCATTTACTACTACGGGCAATACAAATTCGGCGTGGAGGAGTTCCTGTACTACCTGTACGGCCCCAACTGCATTCTCCTGGTCGCCGCTCCCAACGGGCACGTGGTGGGGTACACCGCCGCTGTGGTGCGCCGCCCGCGAGCCGCGGCATTCGCGCACATCGACAGCATCGCCGTGCTGCCGGAGCACCGCAACGAGGGAATCGGCCATCAACTCCTGCAAGCCGTGATCGAGGAGACGCGACAGCGCCATTGCAGGACCGTCGCCCTTGAAGTCGCCACGCCGAATGAGGCCGGCATCGCCTTCTTCAAGAGCCACGGATTCCGCGAGGTCCGCAAGCTACCCAACTACTACGGCCGCGCCTTGGACGGTATCCTCATGGCGGCTGAGATCTGAGCCAGCTATCGCTGGTTCGCGCTGCTCAAATGCCAGTCGATGCCGTGGATTCCGTGCCAGTGCGGCACATCGCCATCGAAGGTGAATTCAAAGGGCAGATTACCCTCCAGCTTGGCGCCATCCTTCAGAGTAACCTTGTAGGGGACGGTAGGAAGGTTCTTGACCCCGTTGACTTCCTCCGGGCTCAGAAACACCTGGCCCAGCTCCACGTTGACGATCGGGTTGGCCTTGAACGTGGTGCATATCCATTTGACAAGGACATCATACCAGTGATGGGTCTGGTAGTATCCCACGATGGGGAATTCGCTCCAGTGCACGCCTTTCCCGAGATAGTACTCGTAATCGGCGGTCCTGATGTTCTCGAACAGGCGCTCCGCGGCTGAGCGGACCTCCTGGGCATACTGCATCGCATTAGCGTGCCTGTCCTGGACCACTTGTTTCTTGTCCAAGCCGTCCTTGAGCGCGACGGAGCCCAGGTCCCGGGTCTGGCCCGGTTTGAGCTCGAACGGCTCCGCGATCACGTCCTTGAAGAGGATGGAATCCATCTCCACAGACAGCGTCGCGAACCCCGGCGTGAGCCGGTTCAGATCGAAGCGGCCCTCGGTGTCGGTTCGGACGCCCTCCTTCCATTGCACGCCATCGGCAAAGGCCAGCGTGCAGAGGGCCTCTCTTTCCGTCAGAGGCAGGCTCTTGTCGTCCACGAGCCGGCCATGAAGGCGGGCGCAAGGGAGCATGGTGATACGCAGGCTGTCGAGAATCTGTCCCGCCTTCGGATAAACCTTTTCGGGGGTTTCGGTGACGAACATCCCCGAACGACTCGAATGATCGAAGCCGCGGACATACTGCGTTTCGTCAGGGTACAAGTAAAGGACGGCCCAACCGTCTTTGTCTGAATATGTCCCTTCGGTCCAGCCGCCGTCGCCGCTCTGCGACCATGTGGCGCCGGCGGTAATGCCCTCCAGCGGATTGCCATCGGCGTCGAGGTACTGCACCCGCAGCTCGGCAAGATCGGCTAGCTCGATCTGCACGTCGGCAAGTGATTTGCCCGGCTCGACCTCGATCTGGGCCTGCCCGATGCCACGGTCATACCGCAGATTGTGCGGGAGGTAGGCGGTCAGGCGATGCTTGCCCGGCAAGACGAACGGGAAGCGGAAGTTGCCGTCGGCATCGGCCTCGACCATGGTGCCCCAGTCACCGTCCAGCCGCACGAGCAGGCCGCCGAGACCATAGGTATGATTGGAAGCGACCAGGCGGCCTGAGACCGTTGTATTGGCGCCGACGGTCAGGTTGGGTCCAGTTACGGTCTCGCCGTCCTTCACCAGGATCTTGTATGTCGGTACCTTCGCCAGAGGCGCCTCCGGATCGAGGCGCGTATAGACGTCGCATCGGGCCTCCTCCTCCGTGCACGTCCCGTTCTTCCTCTTGAGAAACTCGATGAGGCTGGGGTCACCCGGCACACCTTGAAGAACGTAATTGCCTTCGGCGTTCGTGAGCACCTTGTCGATCAGCCCGCAGGGGTATCTTCGTATGGATACCTCACAATTAGCCATTCCCTTGCCGTCCGGGCCGAGGATCCTGTCCATAATGCTGCCACCACGAGTGAGGACCAAAGCCCCCATGTCGCTCTTCTCCAAGTAATCCCAGAAGAAGGAAGTCCCGTAGCGAGGCTTTGTGATGTTCAGCCAGCGTCCACGGCCCTTGCTGATCCACAACTCGAACTTGCCCGCCCCATCGGTTTTCGTCTGCCCCGTCGCGCCGAAGAAATCCCAGTCTCCGTTCTCGCCGCCTTGGAGCCGGACGACGGCCCCGTCAATAGGATGCATCTCCTGATCCACAACGACGCCGGAAATCCGCTGGCCCTCGTCCAGTGCAAAATCGAAATTGTCGTATTTCGCATTCTCAGCGGTCACATCCGGCCTCGCATACTGCGGCAGGGTCTCGTACCCGGGCGCCCCGACATAGACGCACAAGCCATCCCGTCCTTTCATCGGGCCGGACACCGTTAAAGAAGTGACGAACTCCAGCGTGTAGAGTCCTTTCGCATCCGTTCTCGTCTCCAGGTACGCGGCCCTCTCGTTCAACTCTGGCCCCTGGTACTTCCAGAGGAAAACGTGTCCCCGCACGAGCGCATCAGCGATGGGCTCACCGGTGTTCTTGTCGGTCACCTTCCCTGAGACCGAGACGGCGACAGGATCGGCCTGCAAAGAAAACTGCAGGTCCACACCGGTCTTGCCGCCGGCATCCGCCCCGTAGAGAACCGCCGGACAGAATATCAGGATACACGTCAGGATGTTGACAGACTCTTTGCGCCACATCATGATCACCTCGCCTTTCCTCAAAAACAGTTCTACTCGAAAACCTCAAGCCCCTCGATCTCGCTGGCGACCGTAACCGCCAGTCGATTCAACGTTCTGGTTGTCTCCACCGGCTCGGGCGAGATTCGCTCGATCTTCGCCCCGCCGGGCAGGTGAAACTGGAGCAGCATGACGCCATCGGATGCGCCGGGCGGTATCCTGAGCCGAGTCGTGCCGCCGCCATCGGTCTGGAAGACCCCTTTCACGTCCTGCAGCTCCAGAATCAATCTTGTGCCCTGCGATGCACCAGGGTCCAACGTGGACGCATCGACTCGCAAGTCGCGTCCCTCGGCGGCAGCGGGAATCTCGCGCCCCTCCAGTGTGAACAGCTTTGCCCTTGAAGCGGGCGACTTCAGCCGTAGCAAGCGCTCGCCTTTGCCCATCTCGCGCAGGTCTTCGAAGCGGATGACCGTCCAGACCGCCGCGGTGCTGCCGTCCTTGCACCGGATGATGGCGGGCGATCCTTCCTTCTTGTTCAGCCGTCCGGCCAGCTCGCCGTTCCTGCGGATCAGCCGGAGCATCTCGTCCAGCTCGAAGCTCGCCAGATGCTTTTCAGGAGACTGCCCTTCCTCGGCGACCCCTTCCGTGCGTGCCGGCAATCGAACCTTCTCGCCGCCGGACTCGAATTCGACCAAGCCGGACGTGACCCCTACCCTGGTTCTTCGGGTCCCGTCGGGCTTCGTGCTCAGTTGTACGGTAAAGGCGGTCCCCAGCGTAGTGACCCGTGACCCGGGGGTCTGAATCACCAGCTTTCTGCCGAACTGTTGCTTGGCCGCCTCGACATCGACTGTCCCTGTCTTCAAACTCAAAGCCGGACCTCGCTTTCCGTCGGCGATTTGCACGATCGTGCGAGGCGCCAGGGTGAGTCTGCTGCCGTCCCTGAGCAGGATTTCGGCCTTGCTGCCCGACAGGGTCCGGATCGAACAGCCGGCGCGAATCGGCTCGCCGCTCGTGACGGTTCTCGATACGCCGCGGTTCATCACTTCGGCCGCGCCATAGAGCGGCTGGAACAGGCCCACGCTCCCAGTCCGAAGACCCACAAAGGACCAGACAATCGCCAAGACCGCCGCTACACCTGTGGCCGCGCACAGGCTTCTGAAGACCCACCTCTTTCGGATTACGGAACGCTCCTTGCAGACCTCGGCGCGCACGGCATCCAGAAGACGCGCCTGGAAGCCCGAATCCTCTTCCAGGGCGGCTTCCAGCAGCCTCTTGAGATTCTCGTCAAGGATATCGCGGTGAGACTCAGATTCCATCGATACGCCCACTCTCACTTACTTTGTCACCGTTGACCTTTTTCAGAAACAGGGTCTTGAAGGCGTTTCTGGACCGGGACAGCAACGACTCGACGGCCTTTTCCGACTGCCCGAGCAACCTGGCGATCTCGGCGACCCGGCAGTCCTCCAGGTATTTCAAGGTCAGGGCCTTTCGGTGCCGCCCGGGCAGCTCCATCAAGATCTCATGGACCAGCAGTTGCGCCTCCTTGCGGGCAAGGACCTCGTCGGGCAGGACAGCCTCATCCAGTCCTTCGATAGCCTCACATGGGCTCTCAGAGACGACTGCCGGCTGTGCCTGGTACGCGGATAGCGCTGTGTGTGCTTCGTTCCTGGCGACGGCCTTGAGCCAGGTGAACAGCCGTCCCTGAGACGGATTGAAGCTCTTCATCGATCTGACGCATCGGACGAACGACATCTGCACAACTTCCTCCGCCAGTTCCCGGCTGCAGACGAACTGCAACTGGACGTATGTCAGCAAAGGCAGGGAATACTCGCTGCAGAATACCTCCCATGCCCCATCATCCATCCTGATCAGCCCGCGGACAAGGGCCTTCTCTTCTGCTTGGTCCATGGACACGCTCAAAACAACTCTACGGCTTTCGTTACTTATACAGCCCAATGCGCGAGAATCCTTCGTTTTATTTGTTCCGGCTCATCCGGTTCTTGCGTACCTGGGCTGGCGCCGCGCCCAATCACCGGGGACGCTGTCCCCGGACCCCTGGCATGTTGCGCTTTTCGCCAATAGCATGGGAGCGGGACAACCGACAATCCGCAAGATGCCGCCAGCTTCGCCCCAGAACCCGGATCCAGAGAAGACGAACCGGGCTTCGGGCAACCGTCCGCCACAGCGGTTGCCTCTTCTGTCATGCTATTGGCCCAAGGCGACAAATGCCAGAGGCTTGGGGACAGAGTCCCCAAGAAGCAAAGAAGTACGCAAAGACCGGATAACCCTGACGAGTGAATCCGTGTCGATCCGTGTAAATCCGTGTCTGACAAGGGGTTATCTGCGCAGCCGCAAAAAGCCTCTGTTTCGCCGTGATTTGCCTTGACAACCGATAGTTGCATCCGTATGATGCCTATACAACTCAATAGTGAATCGTAAATGGTCAACCGTAAATCATCGTTTTGGAGGGATTCCTCATGGCCAGTGAAGCACAAGTTTCCGCGAATCGTCGCAACGCAGGGAAGTCCACGGGGCCCCGGACGACCCAGGGCAAGGCGGCCGTCGCCCAGAACGCCATCAAGCACGGCCTGCTCGCCCGCCGGAACCTCATCACGGGGGAAGACCCGCAGGAGTTCGATCTTCTCCGCCAAGAGATACTCGGGGAGCTGACCCCGGTCGGTCGCATGGAAACCGTGCTCGCCGAGCGGGTCGTCAGCCTCACCTGGCGGATCCAACGGGCGGAACGCCTGCAGAACGAGGTCTTCGAGTACCTGCTCGCCAGGGATCTCGAAGACTCGATGGAAGACTTCTACGAGGAACTGTCGCCCGAGGACGAGGCGCGGTTGACGAGCGATCCGGAGACCGACCCGAATCTGGCGGTCGGCCGGGCGATCATGAGGGACTACTCCAATGAGAAGGTGCTGGACCGGCTGGGGATGTACGAGCGGCGGATCGAGGGCAGCCTGTACAGGACGATGAAAGAGCTGCAGAACCGACGCCTCCTGCGAAAACCAGGTCCCGCCGACGGCGGCCTGGCCGATGAAAGCCCCGCTTCTCAGGCGCCGATGGCCGATTGTGCAAAACAAAGCCAATCCGAGGAAGTGTCAAGTGTGAAGTGTCGAGTGTCAAGCGAGGCCGGCCCGGCCCCGGCGGATGAGCCGGCGTGCAAAACAAACCCAATTTGCGGGGGCCAGCACAATGAAATCCCTGCTGGACGGGACGTGGTGACTGTTTCTGCAAAACAAAGCCAATTCCCAGAGGCGGATGCTTCATTGCCCTCTGCCCTTCTGGGCCACGAAACGTAGTCGCACACTCCGCACAGAAGCTACGGGATTCCTGTTGTGCTGGTCGAGCGGGCTCGTTTATCATTCACGTTCCGAGTGATCGCCGGGCACATCGTCTGTCCCGGCGAGACGCTGACGGACACACGGAATTGAGGTGATTGACTATGATCGAGCGCATTCCATCTGCAACGATTGTCACGTCCTTCGGGTCGTTGACCGGGCGATTTGTGCTGGCGATTGTCTGCTGTGTTGGGCTTGTGATGCCCGTCCGGGGGGTGGACTCGGTCAAGCTCCGGAACTCGTTTGCCGCGCCGCCTCGCGAGTACAGTTCGGCCCCGCTATGGGTCTGGAACGACATGCTGACCGAGGAGCAGGTCGTCGGCACACTTCGAGACCTGGTGGGTCAGAAGGTCCGGCAGGCGTTCGTGCACCCGCGGCCGGGACTGATGACGCCGTACCTCTCGGAGGACTGGTTCCGGCTGTGGAAAGCGGCCTTGAGCGAGGCCGAGCGTCTCGATATGAACATCTGGATTTACGACGAGAACTCGTATCCGTCGGGCTTCGCCGGTGGGTTCGTGCCGGAGGCGATGCCCCAGTCCCGCGGCAAGGGGCTGGAAATCCGGGAGCAGGAGTCGGCGCTCAAGCTCGACGAGAATTGCGTGGCCGTGTATCGGCCGGCGCAGGACGGCTATGAGAACGTCACCAAACAGGCGAAGGCCGAGGGACAGGTTCCGCAGGGCAAGTACCTCGTCGCGTCCCTGCGCTGGGCGGGCACGTCGCCCTGGCATGGCGGCAAGTTCTACGTCAACCTCCTGACTCCGGGCGTCACGCAGAAGTTCCTGGAAATCACGATGGACGCCTACACGCGGAACATTGGCGAGCAGTACGGCCAGCGCGTGCCTGGCGTTTTTACCGATGAGCCGCACCTGAGCCCGGCGGGTGGCCTGCCGTGGGCCGACGATCTGCCGCAGGCGTTTCAGAACCGGTGGGGCTATGACCTGATGGACAACTTGCCCAGCCTCGTGCGGCCGGTCGGCGACTGGCGGCGCGTGAGACACAACTATGAGCAGGTCCTGCTCGATCTGTTCATCGAGCGCTGGGCCAAGCCGTATTATGAGTACTGCGAAAAGCACGGCATCGAATTCACAGGCCATTACTGGGAGCACGAGTGGCCGAACTGCCTCATGTCGCCCGACAACATGGCGATGTACGCGTGGCACCAGAGACCCTCGATCGACGTACTGATGAACCAGTACGACGAGGGCACGCACGCCCAGTTCGGCAATGTCAGGGTCGTCAAGGAGCTCGCCAGTGCCGCGAACCAGTTCAATCGACGCAGGACGCTGTGCGAGGCCTACGGGGCGGGCGGATGGGACCTGCGCTTCGAGGACATGAAGCGAATCGGCGACTGGCTCTACGTTCTCGGCGTTAACACGCTCGACGAGCACCTCTCCTACATCACGATCCGGGGCGCGCGCAAACGAGACCACCCGCAGTCGTTCTCCTATCACGAGCCCTGGTGGAAGGCGTATCACGTGATGGCCGAGTATTTCACAAGGCTGTCGATGGTCATGTCCCAGGGTCAGCAGCTCAATCGCATCCTGGTCATTGAGCCGACGACGACGGCGTGGATGTACCAGGGCGACCCGGCCCATCTCAACGAGGTCGGCAACCGTTTCCAGCAGATGGTGATCGCCCTGGAGCGGGCGCAGGTGGAATACGACATCGGCTGTGAGGACATCATCGGCCGGAATGGATCAGGCAAGGGGCCACGTCTGGCGGTCGGCGAGCGCCTGTACGACGTTGTGGTCCTGCCCCCGTTGACCGAGAATCTCAACGGGCGGACTATGGAGCTTCTGGCCGCGTACACGAAGGCGGACGGCGTAGTGCTCTGCTGCGGCGAGGCCCCGTCCCGCGTGGATGGCAGCGCGTCCGGCCGCGGCGAGGCAGCCGCGAAAAGCCCAGGCTGGAAGCGGGTCGAGGCTTCCGAAGTCCCCGGCATGCTCCTGGCCCGCACGAAGAACGAGTTTGCCATCGAGCGGGATAATGGCGATAAGGGAAATCTCCTTCATCACCGCCGGGTGATCGACGACGGCGAGTTCCTCCTGCTCGTCAACACGAGCATCGACGCCCCTTCGGCCGGGTCGATCACATCCGTGGCGCAGGGTATGGATCGATGGAACCTGGCTACAGCGGAAACAGCCGCGTATCCTTTCCAGAAGACCGACGTGGGCGTGAAGGCCCGGTTCGAGCTCCCGCCCTGTGGCAGTCTGCTGCTGTTCCTATCCAAGAAGACCGTGGCTCCCGCCAAGCAGCCCGCGCGGACTGTCAAAGCCATCGAGGCGACGGGCGGACTTGAGATCGCCCCGCTGGAGGACAACGTGCTGACCCTGGACTATGTCGATGTCACGGCCCAGGGCGAGACGAAGAAGAACGTGTACTTCTACCGGGCGTCGCAGTTCGCATTTGCCAAGAACGGCATGCCCCGCAATCCGTGGGACAGTTCCGTGCAGTTCGGCGATGAGCTGATCAAGAAGACGTTCGACGCCGGCAGCGGGTTTGAGGCGACGTATCGGTTCACCCTTGCGGAGCGCGTGCCCGAGCGGCTGTCGGTTGTCATCGAGCGGCCGGACCTGTATACGATCACCTGCAACGGCCAGCCGGTCTCGGCGGAGAAAGGGACTTGGTGGCTCGACAAATCCTTCGGCAGAATCGACATCGCCAAAGCGGCCAAAATCGGCGAGAACGCGGTGACGATCGAAGCGTCGCCGTTCACGATCTACCACGAGCTGGAGCCGGCCTACCTGCTCGGCACGTTCACGCTCAAGCCGGCCGAGTCCGGGTTCGTCGTCGTTGGCGGCTCAAAGCCAACGCTCGCCCTGGGCAGTTGGAAGAGCCAGGGATACCCGATGTACGCCACCGGCGTCTCTTACAGCCGCAAGTTCGATGTCCAACAGCCTGCGGGGCGGCACGCCGTCGAGCTGGGCAAATGGTATGGCAGCGTGGCGGAAGTGCTCGTCAACGGCAAATCGGCGGGCTACATCGCCTACCAGCCCTGGCAATGTGACGTGACGAAGCTCGTCAAGGCGGGCACGAACACGGTCGAGGTCCGGGTGATCGGCACGCTGAAGAACACCCTCGGCCCGCATCACGCCGGCACGGCCCTCGGCAGCGCCTGGCCCGGCAGCTTCCAGAAAGCCCCCGAGACCGGCCCGCCGGCGGGCAGTAGCTATCACACCGTCGATTACGGCCTCTTCGAGCCGTTCGCCGTGAAGCAGGTCGTTGATGAATAACGAGAACCCGTCAAGACTCGCGGATGACAATGACAAGCAGGGGCCTCGGCCGCAGATCGGTCGTACACCTATCGCCTATCGGTCCGCTCCTCGCGCGTGTCCTCAGGTTCCCGTTTCACTTTCACGGGGTGGAAGAAGAAGAGCTGCCAGACCCAGCCGATGACGACCATGACGAGGAAGATGACGGGCAGAAGCCAGGGTCGCGGGTACAGGCCGGAGGCCGCGTGAATGTTGACGGTCAGCAGGGTCGCCTGCAGGCCGAGGAAGATGGCCGTCACCCCAACGATGCTATAGGCCAGGGCGATGACGATTTTCGCAATGAGCCAGACGAGCACCAGGGCCACGACGGCGCCGGCGATAATGGCGATAAGAGCAGTCCATTTATGCGGCTGGATCGCCGTCCAGGTGTCCGTGAAAAGGGCCCTGAGCCGGTCCAGGAAGGTCTGGGACTCGTTGCTGATCTGATTCATATAATCCAGGCGGGCGCTGAGCTCCATCTGCAGGAAGGACTGAGAGACCGTGGTCTGCTGCGCGGCGGGGTCGGAGGCGGGCGGGGGCGCCATGCGATCGAGGACCACGGAGACGTAGCCGGCGCCGCTGACCGCCGAGAGGATCAGCACGGCCAGAGCGAGAACCAGGACCTTTTTGAGCAGGATGCCCAGCCCGGCCACGATCACCGCTCCCACCAGCACGCTCAACCATAAGTGCGTGCCGAACTGTTGACTGACAACCAGGCCGCTGGCGGCGCCGACAATCGCCCCGAGCAGACCGATGATGCCGGTGCTGTACCGTGTGCCGCCGAGCCAGAAGACCAGGCCGATCACCAGGGCGACGGCCCCGACGCCCAGCAATGCCGGCGGTCGCAGGCCGATCAGCAGCGTTTCCGTTCGCAGCAGTAGTTCGTACATACGTGTTCCCGCCAGAGTATCAGGACTCGTCGCGGCCGCATCCTCGCGGCCGCCGGCTTATGCCGCTATTATCAGTATGCCAAGGCGACAATGCAAGCCATCACTACAGGCATTACGACTGAGCTTTTCGTACACGATTCGTTTCCGGGTGGCCGCGTCAAGCACCCAGGTTGTGTCGCAACATGGACCTGGCCGCAGGCAGACACCAGCACCTGCGTGGCCACCGCCGCCATGCCATCGGCGGTCGCGCCCGACAAATGTGCAAGATCCGCGCATTTGTGTGGAAACGGGCGAACCGAACCGATATATACTACGTGAGTCTTGTACTAGGCTTTGGAAAGGGTGTCCACATAGTTCTCAGTCAAGGTACGGCGGTCTTTGTCGTTAGTGACCTGCACATGGGGGATCGGTCCCGGATGGATAACCTCCATCGGGCCGGCCGCGAGTCGCTCTTCAACAGCTTCCTCAGCTACGTCGAAAGGCAGAACGGGCAACTGATCATCCTCGGCGATTTCTTCGAGCTGCTCCGCTACCCGATGGAGAGCATCCTCGTGCAGCGGCGAGATCTGCTGGACCATTTGGCCGCCATGAAAGCCGTGTACGTGCCCGGCAATCATGACGAGGACGCGTTCTCACTGGTCGACCCGTACTGCCCGCTCCACCCGTTTTTCACCCGGATCACCGATGCCTTCACGCAACGCATCGGGGACCGGCGGTTCCGATTCATGCACGGTCACGAGATCGACCCGCTGGTCAACGCGGGCTGGAGGAACCTCGGGCGGATGATCGGGGCCATGACGCACCGTTACGAGTTGCGGCAGGAAAGCCGTGCCACCGCGAGGAGTGCGCTGGGCCAGCCACTGGCGTCGAACGACCCCATCGTGCGGCTGCGCGTGCGACTGCGACGCCGTGTGAACAAGGCCCTGCAGGAAGGCCACGTCAGGACGTCGGCGGAGAAGGTCCGCCTGCTGACCCGCCAGATCCGCACCCAGCACATGATCACGCACTACTGCGGCGATAGGGCCGAGGACTTGTATGACGTCGTGATCGTCGGCCACACGCATCACGCGGCGGCGTTCGGCGACTGGTTCTTCAACAGCGGCTCCTGGACCGGCCGGAGCAGCGACTTCCTGACCATCTCGCCAAAGGGCGAGGTCGAAGTCCTCCGCTGGACCTCCTGCGGCCCGCAACTCAAAGACGAAATCCTCGCCGCCTGATGCAGACCATCGCCATCAATCGTTAAGCCTGAATACCTGCGGAGCGTGTGGGCTCATCCGCTCGTCGGGGCGAGGACGACTTGTCGCAGGTTGATGGCCTTCCAGGTTTGTGGATCGCTCGGGCGGACGTTCACGACCTGTTCGCCGGCCTCCCTGATCGCGAGCGTGCCCATGTCCAATTCCTGGAACTTGTCCCAGGCCCCGGTCTGCGGCACGCTGGCTGCCAGCTTCTGCCCGGCCGCTTCGACCGTCAGTGACACACCCGGATGGACAGTGGCACAGGTCGCTGTGATCTTGAACTTGCCCGGCTGCTTCACGTTCACCTTCCACGACGCCCAGTCCTTCGCATTGTCCCAGAACCCGATATTGGGCCGGCCGCCCTGGGCCTCTTCCCGCAGACTGCCGTGCATGTCCGCCGTATCCGGGGCTAGCATGTACTTGCCGGAGGCGTCGGGCTGGACGACCGCGCTGACCGTCGGCGCCGCCTGCTCCGGCTTGAAGCCACGGAGGTCCTCGCCGGTAATCTTGAATGCCGCCGCGTAATCGCACGGCTTCATATCGGGCACCTGGATCGTCAAGCCCTCGGCATCGTGCGTCCACTTGACCACGCCCCGGAAGCCAAGCAGTTTCACGTCGCTGATCCTGCCCGTCACGCCCGGCAACTTGGCCAGCGAGCGGATCGTGACCTGCTCCTCCGTCGGCCAGCCCATGACGAACGCGTAGAGCGTATTGTCGCCCTTGGTCGTAAAGCGAATGTCCTTGGCGGTATAGGCGAAGTCCTCCTTGAAGTTGCCGCCCTTGGCGCGGACGGGGCCCTCGCCGTGCATCAGCCAGGGCCGGGTGCCGTAGATGCCCTCGCCGTTGATGGCGATCCAGTCGGTCATCTGGGCGAGGATCTGCTCGGCCTCCGGATCGAGCGACCCATCCGGGCGCTGCACGACGTTGATCAGGAGGTTGCCGTTCTTGCTGACGATGTCCACGAGCATGTGAATCACCCAGTCGGTCCCGCGATACTTCCAGTTTTTGTTGTAGTACCAGTCGCCGATGGAGGTGTCGGTCTGCCAGGGCGTCGGTCGGATGCCGGGCATGACGCCGCGCTCCAGGTCGTCGATCCACATGCCCTTGGATTCCTGCTTGCAGGTGTACACGACTTGCGGCTTGCCATCGTGCCGGGTGGCGTCGGCGTTGTAGAAATGGGCGATCAGACTGCGGCCGACCTCGTTGCCGAACGGCACACCCCCGTCCGTGTACAGCAGGTCCGGCTTGTACATGTCCACCAGCTCCTTGATCCGGTCGAACCACTGCTGCTGCCACCGCGGGTTCGTGCTGTACCACGCCTTGTCGTCCGGGTCGGCCGGGAAGTGATACAGATCCTGATACTGCAGGTCCGCCCCGTCGTAGGGCACGCCTGCCTTCGGGCCCGTCTTGTCGGATTTATGGCTGTCCTGGAACCAGGTGAAGCTGGCGCCCAAGTGCTCGGAGACGCCGAAGTAGAGCCCCTGCTTCTTGGCCGCCTTCTGCCAATCGCCGACCACGTCGCGTTTCGGGCCCATCTGCACGGCGTTCCACTTGTGAAGCTGCGAGTTCCACAGGTAGAAGTTGTCGTGGTGCGAGCCCATGCTCACGAAATACCGGGCCCCGGCTTTTTTGTACAGCTCCATCAGTCGATCCGGGTCCCATTTCTCCGCTTTCCAGAGCGGGATGACGTCCTTGTAGCCCTGCGTGGACGGGTGGCCATAGGTCTCCAGGTGGTGCGCGTACTGCCGGTGTCCCTGAACGTACATGTGCCTGGCGTACCAGTCGCCCATCATCGGCACCGCCTGCGGGCCCCAGTGCGCCCACATGCCGAGCTTGGCGTCGCGGAACCACTCCGGGCACTGGTACTGCGTGAACGACTCGAACTGGGGCTTGAACGGCCCCGGCGCCATGGGCAGATTCAGCTTCTTCTCGCCCTGCTGGGCCGCCCACAACGCTCCCACCATCAGCACGCACGCCGCCGGCACGGCCAGCCGCAGCTTCTTGACGTTTACGTTCCTCATACCATTCTCCTTCTTCTCCGAACAAGTCGATGATCAACGCACAACTCACGACGAACCATCATACCACCAACCCGAATCCATTTCACGCCCCTGTCTGCTCGCCTGCCGCTGTTTCTCCTTGCCTCCGGCGGCGATCCCGACTATGATGCCAACGTAGACCTGACCGCGGATTTTGATTTTTCGCAGGAGTGCGATCATGAGCGACAATGTGCCCGAGGAATTCACGCCGCAATATCTCAAACAGGCTCTCAAAGCATTCAAGAAACGCCTGAAACTGACGCGCCTTGACGAGGAGTCCAGCCTCGGCGGCGGCCCGTTCAGCAAGGGCGGCGACTCCGGCATCGTCGCCATCCAGGCACCCAACCAATATCCCCGTGCAGTCTGGGAAAAGCTCGTCGAACAAGGCAAGCTCCGCCACGCCGGATCAGGCCTCTACCAACTGATCCAGGACCCCAACGCCCCCCATGACAGGGACTAAAGGACCGCGCACGAACGATCCCCCGTGGATCCCGGAAGATCAAAGCAAGGAAGGCGGCTTTCCCGCGAATCGCCTTATGGGCGAATCGCCGCGCGAAAGGTGATTAAAGAAGGGGTCAGTGGTCTGGAATTAGTGAGCCGGCGAGCACACTAAAATCCGAGCATTGACCCCTTTCTCCACATGCGTGCTCTACGGCACGACTCGAAAACGCAGATCGCCGCGGGCACACTCCGATCAGACACGGTCTCGGCGACAGCCAGCAGGGTAGACTCCGCCCGCCATTTCTCTTGTCCCTTCTTTCCCCTTGCTTCAAGCGGAAACCTCAACCATAATGCCGGCAATGACCCTGAGGACAACACGATGCGCATACGAACGATCACGTCGATAACGGCGTTGCTGTGGATAGTCGCGCTGCTGGCGCCGCCGGAACCGCTGTCGGTGGGCCCTTTCCCCGTAGGCGTGACGACCACGGTGTTCGTCGATCACAGCCGCACGGACAACGTCACCCAACAGCCTCGCACCCTCGTCACGGAGATTTGGTACCCCGCGACGGACGAGGCCCGGCGAATGCCCAAGAACAGGTATTCGGACTTCATTCCCGGCGGCGTGACTCCCGAAATCGACGAGCTGATCGCGAAGACGTACAAGATGAGTGCGTCCGAAGTGGACAAGGTCTATTGGAACGAGGCGCGTCGGAACGCGCCGGTGCGCGAAGGGCGGTTCCCGCTGGTGGTCTTCTCGCACGGCAACGGAGGATCGCGCCATCAAAACACGTTCTGGTGCGACTACGTCGCGAGCCACGGCTACATCATCGTCTCGGCCGATCACACGGGCAACGCCCGGTGGACGATCATCGACGGCAAGCCCATCGTGTTTCAGTCCGGGGAACGCCTTGCCTCCGCCAAAGACCGGCCGCTCGACGTGTGCTTCCTGCTCGACCAGATGATTCGATGGGACATGGGCGCGGATCCACGATTCGCCGGCCGCATCGACACGGAACACGCGGCCGTCGCCGGCATGTCCTATGGCTCCTTCACCGCCCACTGGGCGGCGGATCGAGAGCCGCGATTCAAGGCGGTGGTCGCGATGTCCGGCGCTCCGCTCTCTCATACGAACTTGACGGTGCCCTCGCTGCGGATGCTGGGCACGGAGGACCGAACTCTTGGCGTCCTGGGAAACGTACTCATTCGCGACAATCACGCCAAGCATACCGGCCCGTCCTTCCTGCTCGAACTGAAGAACGGCGGACACTATTCGTTCACCGATGTGTTCAAGGTCAGCAAGGACTTTGGCGACGGCGTGGGAGCCGGCAAGCGGCGGGACACGAACGAGCCGTTCGAGTTCACGTCCATGGAGCTGACGTACAAGATCGTCAACTCCTACAGCGTGGCGTTTCTCGGCTACTTCCTGAAGGACCAGAAAGAGTACCGGAGTTTCCTGACCGAGAACCACTGGCCCGAAACCATGACCTGGGATGTAAAAGGCATGCCGGAAAGATAACCGAAACAAGTAAGATGGCCCCGGAGTTCCCACCGCCGACCAGTTCGCCGCCATCCCCCGGAGGGCCGCGCCGATATGACTAAGTGCACCGGCGAACAACCTGACAACCGAAGAGGGGGCAGCGATGCCCGCCTGGACACATTTGGCCCGCAAACGCTGCTTGGGCCGCCCAGACGTTGTTTTCGCAGACAATCCGCCGTTGCCCGTCGCAGAATGGAGGCAATTGGGCCTGGAAACTCGCGGGAGGGGCACTATACTGGTACTCGAAACGGCTGGCGGCGCAGCCGGTCATCGTCAAATGGGTGATGTCGGGTAAAAGTGATATAACGTATAGCAAAAAGGAGAATATAAATCATGACCGGAAAACTCCCTGGTGTTCTCGCATTGTGCCTGCTTGCCGCTTCCGTCATGACCGGACTGTACGGCATCTTTCTGTACTCAGTAACCGCCGCGGGCATCTATCTTGTCGGAGGCATCATTGTATGGCTTGTATTTGTCTATGCATTCTGTGCAAAATGCCCGGTCCATGACCAATGTAATCGTGTTGTTATGGGCCTTGTGGCCGGCATGATGCCAAAGCGTGCCGCCGGGGCGTATACCAGAGGGGAACTACTGGCAGTATTCTTATTCTTCGGCTTTGTTGTCCTGTTCCCGCTGTACTGGCTTAGAGGACAACCGCTCCTGCTCCTTGTCTTCCTGGTATTATTTGCCGGAAATCTGGTCCTGACCCATTTTACCTGTTGCAGAGGATGCGGCAACCGTTTCTGCCTGCTGCGGTACGAATGACCCGGCGTGGGATTCCGGGGACAGTCGCGAATGGCGGTTCCTTGTGCGGCATATCGGCTGAGTATTGGTTTGAGAGAGGACGACGATGGTTCAGTCCATAGTGGTGACGGTATTTCCGGTTGTTTTTCTCGCCATCCTCTTCGGCTCAGGGGCACGGCTGCGCCGCCGGAACATTGATATGGACGGCGAGCCGCCGATCGAGCGGAGGATCTTCTATGCCAGCAAGTATGCCATTCTGGGTCTGTGGGGCGCCATGGTGGCGCAGGGCTGGGGCATCCGGCTGTCTCTCGTGAGCGCACCGGGATGGCTGCGCTGGACTTCTCTGTTCCTGTGGGTTGGCGGATTCCTGCTGCTGCTCATCGGGCGGCTGGGACTGGCGGATTCCTTTCGGATCGGGTCGCCGAAGGAGAGCACCCATCTGAAGGTGGACGGACTGTTTCAGTTCAGCCGCAACCCGATGTACCTGGGCGTCTATGCGACGATCCTGGCCAGCGTTCTCTACACGCTGAACCCGGTGGTGCTTCTGGCCGGCGTACTTGTGGTGGCCGTCCACCATCGGATCGTTCTGGCCGAAGAGCGGCACCTGCAGAAAGCGTTCAGTGAAGAGTACGCGAACTATTGCAGTCATGTCAGGCGCTATCTATAGCAGCGGAAGGGATTGCTATCAGCCATGAGTCTCAAACAGCATGAGGGTCCCGGATTGCCTGTTCATCCACCGGTTCTGTACCTGGCCGTGCTGTTCGTCGGGATTGGGCTCAACTGCGGATGGCGGATCGCGCCCATGCCCGGACACTGGGGAGGCATTGTGGGCGTTACCTCGATCGTTTTGGGCACGACCATCATGCCGCCGGTGCTCTCGCGGTTTCGCCGGTCCGGCACGCCGTTCGACCCGCACAAGCCGGCCTCAGCCCTGATCACGGACGGGCCGTACCGGTTCTCTCGCAATCCGGCCTACGTGGCCCTGACGCTCTGGTACCTCGGGCTCGGATTTCTGCTCAACAATGGCTGGGTTCTGCTGCTGGCGCTCCCACTTGTGCTCGTCATGGACCGGTGGGCCATACGAAGAGAGGAGCAACACCTGGAGGCGAGGTTCGGTGAGCAGTACCATCGCTACAAGTCCACGGTACGCCGGTGGCTGTAGGTGAGACACGGCTGAGCACCACTAACCCAAGTTACGTGGTTGCGGGATTTTTTTAGGAATTTTCGAGACGGAATCCTTATTTCTGGAGCGGCTGTGGGGCTTTTGCGTCCGGGCGAATTAAAGGGGTCCGGTACATTTTTCTGGGGGCATTTCGCTTTACGGCGGTGTGCCGGCCGGTAGAATAGGTGCCATGCCAAGACCGAAGAGGATAACTTTGGGCGGATACGTGTACCATGTGCTCAATCGAGCCAACGGTCGGCTGCGCGTGTTCCGCAAGGACGGCGACTTCCTCGCATTCGAGCAGATTCTGGCGGAAGGCGTGCAACGGTTCAGCATGCGGCTGTGCGGCTACTGCCTGATGAGCAATCACTGGCATCTGCTCCTGTGGCCGCAGGAGGATGGGGACCTGTCGGCGTTCCTGCGCTGGACGACGCTGACACACGCCCAGAGATATCACGCCTCCCATGGCACAGTGGGGATCGGACATCTGTACCAGGGGCGGTACAAGAGTTTCCCGGTGCAGGATGATCTGCACTATCTGACCGTGCTGCGATATATCGAAAGCAATCCGCTGCGCGCCGGACTGGTCCATAGGGCGCCGGAGTGGCCCTGGTCGAGTTTTTCGGTGCGTCGCGGCCGCGAGTGTGTCTTTGCCTTGGCCGAGGGGCCGGTGGAACTGCCGGCGAACTGGACGAGACTCGTGCATCGGCACCTGGGAGCCTCAGATCTGGAGATCATAGAGAAGAGCGTCAGACGCGGTGCGCCTTTGGGCGATCCATCCTGGATATCGACAACCGCCGAGAGGCTCCAACTGACCTCCACCCTGCGCCCCAAAGGAAGACCCAGAAAATGTACCGGACCCCTTTAATTTGCGCCGGATGGCTTGTCATACCGCTTTGCTGTGCGGCTGGGGCGGCGGAACCGAGACCCGGACCTCAGCTTACGGACGTTTTTGTCGCCGGGGCGGACGGGTACCATACCTATAGGATTCCCGCTCTGCTTGCGACGCCCAAGGGGACCCTCCTGGCCTTCTGCGAGGGGCGCAGGAGCAGCCGATCCGATGCCGGCGACATCGACCTGCTTGTGAAACGCTCGGCCGATGGGGGCAGGACCTGGGGCGGGCAACAGATCGTCTGGGACGATGGGGCGAACACCTGCGGCAACCCCTGCCCTGTGGTCGATCAGACGACGGGCGTGATCTGGCTGCCGATGACCTGGAACCATGGCGAGGACAACGAGAGCAAGATCAAGCAGAACGCGGGCAGAGACACCCGGCGGGTGTTCGTCACGCACAGCGACGACGACGGGCGGACATGGGCCAAGCCGCAGGAGATCACCGCCGACGTAAAGCAACCTGACTGGCGATGGTATGCGACCGGCCCCGGCGTCGGCATCCAACTGACGCGAGGGCCCTGGAAAGGACGTCTGCTGATCCCCTGCGACCACAGCCTCGTGTTGCCGGATGACCCGGACGGCTACAACTCCCACGTGATCTACAGCGACGATCACGGCCGCTCCTGGCGATTGGGCGGGATCATCCGCCCGGCCGTCAACGAGTGCCAAGTGGTCGAGCTGACCGACGGCACGCTCCTGATCAACATGCGGAACTACGACCGGTCGACGACCACCCGAGCCATCGCCACCAGTGCGGATGGCGGGATGACCTGGTCCGCCGTCCGGCACGACCCGGCCCTCGTCGAGCCCATCTGCCAGGCGAGCCTCCTGCGGTACACGATGCAGCCGCAGGACGACCGCAGCCGTCTGCTCTTCTCGAATCCCGCCCACGCCGAGCCGGGACAACGGCGGGACATGACCATCCGGATGAGCGAAGACGAAGGCAAGACATGGCCGCTCAGCCGAGTCCTGTGGCCGGGTGCGGCCGCCTACTCCTGCCTCGCCGTCCTGCCCGGCGGCGGCATCGCATGTCTCTTCGAGGCCGGAGACAAGAATCCATACGAGCGGATCGTTCTCGCCCGCTTCAGCCGGGACTGGCTGACCAGCACGGACGCACCACCGTAGGAAGACGGTGTACTGCCTGCTCTGCGAAGCGCTACGCAGGCTGGCGAAGCAGAGGGAATGACACGGTGTCAGGTGCATTCTCTGCATGATCCGCCGGCGTTGCAGTTCCCAAACCAAATCGAATCTTGACGCCACTTGGGCAATCGTATCTATTGAATCAACTGACAGGTTTCCGATAACCTGAACTAAGACCAGACGGCAGGCAACAAACGGGATTCGTGAGCATGGGACAGCCAATCGACAAGATTACGCTGAGAGGATTCAAGTCCATCAAGAACCTGGAGGGCTTTCCCCTTAAGAACTTGAATATCCTCATCGGGGCCAACGGCGCAGGCAAGAGCAACTTCGTGAGCTTCTTCACGTTTCTACGAGAGGCGGTGGAAGGCAGACTCGCCCTCTATGTAGCCAAGAAGGGTGGGGCCGACGATCATCTGTTCATGGGACCCAAGGTGACCAAACAGATTCATGCCTACCTGCATTTCGGTCTCACTGGATATGAAGTCTGCCTGGAGCCAACGTTCCGCGGCAGTCTTGTCTTCACGGACGAACGCATCCACTTCGATGGAGATACCAAGGCACCAGCAGTCAACGTCTCCCTCGGGACAGGCCACTACGAGTCAAAACTGAGGGAACAACGAAAGCCCAGCGTGAATTGGATAACATCAAGACCCATCTTCGATTCGATACCGAGATGGGTTGTCTATCATTTCCACGATACCACCGATGTATCGCCCATTCGGCGGACCTGTTCTGTGCGGGATTATGAGCGCCTTCGTGATGAGGGAGAGAATCTGCCAGCCTATCTGATGATGCTGCATGACCACCATCAAGGCACGTACGAGAAGATCAGGGACACGGTGCGCCTGGCGGCGCCCTTCTTCGACGACTTCAAGTTCAGACCCAGACCGTCCGACGGCGAGACAACGCTTCAGCTTGAGTGGACCCAGAAGGACAGCGACTATCCGTTTCTCGTGAGCCAGCTCTCGGATGGAACATTACGCTTCATCGCTCTGACGACGGCCTTGTTACAGCCCAATCCGCCGACGATGGTCCTTGTAGACGAGCCAGAATTGGGTCTCCATCCCTATGCGCTCACCTTGCTCGCGGCATTGTTGAAAAAGGCCGCCACGCAAACGCAGATCATCGTCTCAACGCAATCCGCATCGTTGCTGGACAACTTCGAGGCCGAGGATGTCATTGTGGTGGAGCGCAAAGAGGGGGAATCCGTCTTCAAGCGTTTGTCCTCGGCGGAATTGGAGGAATGGCTGAAGGACTATTCACTTGGAGAACTCTGGCAGAAGAACGTGTTTGGCGGGAGACCATAGAATGGTTCGGGTCCACGTCCTGGTCGAGGGGCAGACGGAAGAGACCTTCATCAAGAGCGTCCTGCAGCCATACTTCTGGGGACTGGAGGTCTATCTTCATCCTCACCAAGTCGGCAAGCCGGGACATCGGGGCGGCATCGGCGAGTATCCGCGTGCCCAGCGCGATATTCTGACCACCCTGAAACAGGATGTGGGTGCCTTTTGCACGACCATGTTCGACTACTACGGCATGCCCGATAGTTGGCCGGACCGAGAGGTGGCAAGACAGAAACCGTTTGCCGAGAAGCCCACTGCAATTGAACAGGCGATACTGGCCGACATATCTGCCGAATTGGGCGGAGGGTTCAACCGCGCGCGATTCATCCCCTACGTGCAAATGCACGAATTTGAAGCCCTTCTATTCAGCGACCCGAAGCTGTTGGCGCATGGCCTGGAGTTGCCGGATGATTCGGAGACTCAAGGCATCAGAGATCAATTTCAATCGCCAGAGGAGATCAATGACAGCCAGCAGACGGCTCCATCCAAGAGGATCATGGGGCTGAATGCGGGCTATTCCAAGGTGACGGATGGAGTTCTCATCAGTCAGAGGATCGGTCTGGATGTAATGCGCGCGGCGTGCTCGCACTTCAACGAATGGATCGAGAAGCTGGAGGCATTGGCAGGCGGCTGATGATCCTCGTCAGTCTTCGCCGCCGGTGCCTTGGCGGGGCATGGCGATGGTGCCGGTGCGGGCGACGTTCTTGATGCCGTAGGGCCGGCACACGTCGAGGAAGGCCTCGATCTTGGTTTCCGGTCCGCTGACCTCGATCATGAGGGACTTCTGGCTGATATCGACGACGCGGCCGCGGAACATCTCGACCATGGAGATGATCTCCGGGCGTTTCTCCGGCGGGACGGCGACGGTGACCAGCATGAGGTCGCGGGCGACGACGGGCTTGCCGACGAAGTCCTGGACCTTGACGACGGGGATGATGCGGGCGAGCTGCTTGCGGACCTGCTCGACGATTCGGTCGTCGCCGACGACGACGATGGTCATGCGGCTGAGCCTGGGGTCCTCCGTGCGACCGACGACCAAGGAATCTATATTGAAGCCGCGGGCGGCGAACATGCCTGCAACGTGGGCCAGAACCCCCGGCTTATTTTCAACCAGTGCACTGATGATGTGTTTCATGGATACCCTCGTATCGAGTAAGGATTATTGATAATTGATGATTGGCGGACCGTCCGAGCCACAGCAGGAAATCGAGCTTGTCGCGCAAATCATCCGTAGTCCATCATCAATAATCAATTGTCACGCCATGCTTTCGAGGATCGTCAGGCCGTCCATTTCGCTGAGGCTCTTGCCGGCGGGCACCATGGGCCAGACGTTCTCCTCCCGCTCGACGCGGAAGTCAACCACGCAGGGCCTTTTCTCGGCCAGCATCTGCTCGACGGCCTTGGGCACGTCCTCCTTCTTGTCCACCGTGATCCCCACGGCCCCCAGGGCGCGGGCCACGTCGGCGTAGTTGGGGTTCTTCAAATAACTACAGGAATATCGCTTGTGGTAGAAGAGCTCCTGCCATTGCCGCACCATGCCCATGAACCCGTTGTTCAGGATGCAGACCTTGATGGGCAGCTCGTACTGCACGGCGGTCGCGAGCTCGGTCATGGTCATATTGAAGCTGTGATCGCCGTCGATGTCGATGACGGTGGCATCGGGCCGGGCGATCTGCGCGCCGATGGCGGCGGGCAGGCCGAAGCCCATCGTGCCCAGGCCGCCGGAGCTGATAAACTGCCGCGGCCTGATGAATTTGTAGAACTGGGCCGTCCACATCTGGTTCTGGCCGACGCCGGTGGTGATGACGGCGTCGTTCTTCGTTTGGCGACAGATCTCGTCGATCGCGTACTGCGGCTTGATGACCGTCCCCTGGCCGTTGTAGCGGAATGGATACTTCTTCTTCCACTCCGCGATTTGGGCGAACCACGGTCCTCTCTCACGGTGTTCGACCTCTTTGGTCAGCTCGGGGAGAATGTCCTTGGCGTTTCCGACGACCGGGATATGGACGTGCACGTTCTTGGAGATGCTCGACGGATCGACGTCGATGTGGATGATCCTGGCGTGCGGGGCGAAGGTGGCCACCTTGCCGGTGACGCGGTCGTCGAATCTCGCGCCGACGGCGATGAGCAGGTCGCACTCCTGGACGGCGTAGTTGGCGTACGCCGAGCCGTGCATGCCCAGCATGTCGAGCGATTCGGGCCTCCTCTGGTCATAGCTGCCCAGGCCCAGCAGCGTCATCGTGACGGGCACATGCGCCTTCTCGGCGAATGCCCGCAGCTCCTCGCTGGCGTTGGCGCTGATGACGCCGCCACCGACGTAGAGCACGGGCCGCTCGGACTTGTTGATCTCCCCGGCGGCCATCGAAATTTGCCGGGCGTGGCCCTTCGCGCGAATCCGGTATCCGGGCAGGTCGATCTCGGCCTTGCCGTTGCACTTGCACTTTCCGACCGAGATGTCCACGGGCAGATCGACCAGGACCGGTCCGGGCCGGCCGGTGGAGGCGATGTGAAACGCCTCGCGGATGGTCCGCTCCAGGTCCTTGATGTCCTTGACGATGGAGTTGTATTTCGTGATCGGGCGCGTGATGCCCGTCGTATCGGCCTCCTGGAACGCGTCGTTGCCGATCAGCTCGGTGCGGACCTGGCCCGTGAGGGCGACCATGGGGACTGAGTCCATCATGGCGGTGGCCAGGCCGGTCGTGAGATTGCACGCACCGGGGCCGCTGGTGGCCAGGACGACGCCGACCTTGCCGCTGGCGCGGGCGTAGGCATCGGCCATGTGACAGCCGCCCTGCTCGTGGCGCGGGATGATGAACCGGATCGGGGCGTCGTAGAGCCGGTCGAACAGGGGCAGGACCACGCCGCCAGTGTAGCCGAACATCGTATCGACGCCGAGGTCGACGAGCGTATCGACGACGATCTGGGCGCCGGTTTTGATTGTGGAAGTCTCAGCGGCGGGGGCCGCGGGTTGGGGCTTCGTTGGCATTCTATTTCCTTTCCTGAGCAACACACGGGTTCCGACGGTAGGAAACCCACTTGTCATTCCGGGTCATTGCGGCGTCATGGGCCACTTCAGGTTATCGGTCGGTTCCGTCTGTCGGAATCGGTCGATGCCGCCTGAAGGTCACTGCCCCGTCGCAATTCCGTAACCGCCCCAACCGTCTGGGGCGTTTCAGGTCCCGTACGGGCGAGCAGCCCGCACAAGGGTTAAAATCATATAGCGGCAAACCCTCTCAGTCAACTGCTTTCAACGCCGTGTGCGAGCAGGGCATCGGCAATGATTTGGGCGCCGGTTTTGGGGATTGTGCGTTCGGCCGGAGCGGCCGGGGACGGAGACTGAACGTGCATACGTTTCCTTTCCTGATCAACACGGCGGATTCCTACCTTGAGGAATCCTGGTTATTCCGGCGGATTGTGGCTTTTCAGGCCCCTCCGATCCGACCAATCGCTCTTGCCTTGAAGAACGACCGATCCGGCCGGAGATACAATGCCAGCCACAACTCCGTAACCATCCCGACCATCAGGATGGACCAGGTTGTGTACCCGCAACTCGTGCGGGAACACGCAATATAAAGTATGCCAAAAACCACCCGCGTTTGTCAAGCAAATTTCCCGCCAATTCCTGCGAGGTGTGCGAGGAGAGATCCTGGCGGCCTTATGCGGCCGCTCGTTCGGCTTTCCAGTACGTATCCCACAGGCCGCTGTGATAGAGGCCGGCCAAGGCCATCATCG
>Ga0315274_10000591_pt1 | contig 56282 bp, 48 predicted proteins | sample YL17G02_20_MG_FD_203700 | JGI IMG/M metagenome (GOLD analysis project Ga0315274, IMG submission 203700) | Sediment microbial communities from Yellowstone Lake, YNP, Wyoming, USA - YL17G02_20 | ecosystem: Environmental > Aquatic > Freshwater > Lake > Sediment | place: USA: Wyoming | collected...
TGTTTTGGAGACCATCCGAGAAGTCCTTCTTACCCCTCACCCTGACCCTCTCCCCTGCCTTCGCCGAAGCGGCTTCGCGCAGGCAGGCCCAAGGGGAGAGGGGAGATAACTTTTGACAATACGGGGAGAGGGTGGGGGTGGAAAAGTTATGAATTTCAAAGTACTTAAATCATTTCCCCCTCCCCTTCACCCTGTTAGATAAGGTTGTCTATTCAGCCCTGTTATTCAAGAGATCTCCTATCTAACAGGGTGAATCCCCTCCCACCGGTGGAGGGGAGATTTGCTGGATGTCTTTACTCATCTTGAAGGATGTATTGGAAAACATTTATGCCTCACCTTTTGAACGTTACTAAAAATTTACTTACTTGCCTCAACGGAAACTGGTTCCATCAAATGGAGAAAGAACAAAATTACTTCTTTTGGAGGCTTACCAAAGATGGTTTTAATGGCATCTGAATAAACTTGAGCCTGTGGTTTGTAATGTTCTATTTTTGAGTTTAGATCATCTTTTTTTACCCCGTTAGAAATAATGCCCCGATGCTCTGCAGCGGGGTTACATTTCAGATTAATTCCGGCGGGGTTTAATGCCCCACTGGAATTTCTAACGGGGTAAACCAAATCGGTCTTAAAATCCAGAACCACCAAACCATCTCCTTCCTTAAAAACCACATCCATGACTCCTTCAAAAATGGTTCCATCGTCCTTATAAGTAAATGGAACTTCTTTTTGGTAGTTGCTTGATTTAATTACACGCTGGAGGATCGGAGAATTAATTGCTTCCCTAACCATCTCGCCTGCTCTTTTTATCATGGGTCCTGTTGTCCCAAGGTCTTTCCCTTCAATCTCTGCCATCTTCTCAACCAAACCAGGTTGGCTCCAGTCTACCTTCTCAAAAAGGCGGTGGACGAGTTTCCCAAAGATCGCTCCTTCACCTCCGGTTACTGGAGAGATCACCCATTCGTCATCCTTTTCAACTTCCAATACCTGCTCAGTGGCAGTGCTAATAAGGCGTCCCATTCCTGCGTGCTTTTTTAATTCTTCCTGTGTTTCCTTCCATTTCTCCCTTTGAGAAAGCACTAATCTCGAAGCCTCCCCTCCTTTCATTTCGGGATTTAACGGTGATCGGAAGGGAGGTGTCTCTTCAGGTTTAAGTTCAAGCTTGTTCGTATCATAAAACATCATATCTTCGTTCCACTTCCCAAATGAGGCTTTATCAGGCACGGTTAGGTACGGTTGAACATAGCCCAAATAACTTTCTTCGGGGACCTGCTTCTCCCCTTTTTTCTCCTTCACCCAGTAAATAGGTAAAACTAAGAAGTCCCTTGCCCGCGTCATCCCCACGTAAAGAACACGCCGCTCCTCTGCTTCCCCACGCTTCTCTTCCCATTCGCTCATCTCTTCATAATTCCGTGTCCAGAAACGATTCTTTTTATCGCCCACTTTAATGGCGATGCGTTCTCCATTTCGGTCGATAATAAAATCTTCACGCCCACCTGCTTTATGGGCAAGGTCTGCAAGAATGACCACAGGGAATTCCAGTCCCTTGGCTCTATAAATCGTCAAAAGACGAACAAAATTATCACCCCTTTCGAGCGTGGGGGGTTCTTCCTCTTCAGCCTCTTCTTCCCTTCTTTCAGAAAGCCAATGGACAAAGCCCCTGAAACTGAGCATTCCCCTTTCATCCAAAGCACGGGCAACATCGCCGATCTTCATGAGATTCGCAACCCTCTGCTCTCCCTGTGGCTTTAAGAGGAAGAGAACCAATCCGCTCGTTGCCTCATAGAATCTCTTCAAAGGAGCGGCAACACTTGCCTGATTTCGCATCTCGTGGAGTTCTCGAAGGAGATGGAAAGGCTGTTCCAATGCTGTCCCCTGAGCCTCTTGCAAGTAATTTAAGTTTCCTCCTCTGGCATGAAACATAAACAGCTCTTCATCAGAGATCCCGAAGAAGGGCGAACGGAGGGTTGCTACCAAGGCAACTTTATCATTAGGGTTGTCAATTGCCTGAAGAACAGCAAGTAGCTGCTGTACCTCCTGGCGCTTATAAAAATATTTTCCACCGACGACCCGGTAGTCCACTTCATAGGACCTTAAGGCTTCTTCCAGGGGATTTAAGGGGGTATAGGTCCGCATCAGGATGGCAATATCCTTGAACATGATGGGACGGAAGGATTGGTCAGAGTCGTCCCACACCTGCCACTTCTCTTCGCTAACCAGCTTTTGAATGAAAGAAGCGATACAGCGAGACTCCCATAAACGGCAATCATCAGCACTTTCCAACACAATATTTTCGTTTCTTGGCGGATAGAGGAGCACTATGCCATGTTCGGGTGGGACGGTTCCTTTTCTACGGCCAAAATGGAGTGGGACGTATCCTGGTTGGTATTGACCATCCTCCGGAGGCTTTATCAGATCTTGAAAGATCCTGTTCACCACACGGACAATAGAGGGTGCGCATCGGAAGTTCTGGGAAATATTAAGAAGGCGGTCCTCCCCCATCCGCTTCTTGGCTTCTTCATACATTTCAATGTCAGCACGACGGAATCGGTAGATGCTCTGCTTGGGATCACCTACGAGAAAGAGACGCTTCGGTGAAACCCGGACATCCTTCCACTCTTTCGCCTTTCCCTTTTCCTCCTCCGAAAGGAAAAAGACGATCTCTGCCTGAAGGGGATCGGTGTCCTGGAATTCGTCAACCAGTAAAAATTTGTAACGATCACGGAAGTATTTCCGGACTTGTGGATGTTCCTTAAGCAGGCTTCTGGCAATCATAAGAAGATCGTTGAAGTCGAGGAGGTTGCGTTCTCGCTTAGCCTGTTCATAGGCCTTAATATAGTCGGTTAACCGCTCTGCCAGTGCCGCCACAACAGAATCAGCGATGGTGGCTTTTGTCTCATCGAGATTTTCTAAAATGGAGCTAAAATGCTCTCTCACTCTTTTTAGTTGATGATCAGGCTTCCAATTTGTTTTGTTTCCTTTGTTCGAAGACCCTATTGAGATTTCTTTAGAAATAAATCTTTCTCTTTCTTCTCTCACGGGAATCGATTCAAGCTTTCTCAGTTTTTCGTTCAACTCTTCGATCGTTAAGATTGCCTTATCCTGTGCGTCCTTGCAATACTGCTTTAAATGGTTCAATGACTCTACACCTTCCTCAAAGGCCTTGACGAATTGCCCGATGGCTTTTTCCAGATCCTCAGGAGGTTGGGGAGAAGGGAGGTACTTCAGCACGTCGTAGTTTTCCAACATGGACTTGCTCATTTCGTATATCTGTTTATGGGTGATTCCAATGAGCACTGCACGGCGCAAAGCGGGGTCGTTTGCATCCATCTGCTTTTCCAGCCACTCCTCCCAGACCTCTGCCTGCACGATCGAGGAAGTCAAATCATCGGCAACTTCAAAATTAGGATCGAGCCCTGCCTCGACCGGGCGCTCTCGCAGCAAAGAACCGCAGAAAGAATGAATCGTCGTTACCTGCATCCGCTCCAGGTCAGAAATGGCTTCGGAAATTCGCTGATATTCGTCAGAATTTGCCCCATTCGGAAGAGCTCTCTCCAGTTCCTGCCGCAACTTCACCTTTAATTCGGCTGCGGCCTTTTCTGTAAAGGTAATAGCTACGATCTCTTCCAGGCGGGCCTCACCTGCCTTAATCAGATTGATAATACGGGTGACAAGCACAGTGGTTTTGCCCGTTCCGGCTGCTGCCTCAATGATGTAACTTTCAGAAATGTCCTGAGCAGCCCTTTCCCGCTGTTCCTGGTCTATGAACTTTGCCTCAGATTTCATTCCTCACTCTCTTCAGTCTCTTCTGCAAGCATCTCTAAGTATCTCTTCACCCTCGGATCCTTTGTTTTACGTTCGAAAAGTATTTGAGTCCAGGTTCCACAGATTATTTTCAACTCGCAGTATCGACACTGGCCATCCGGTACGGCAATAAAAACTCCATCCTCAATACATCCAGCGATGGTTTTCAGAATCTCCTGAAGCTTAGCCTCCTTTGCCTTCAGCTCAGATCCTTCAAAACCAACAGGCTTTCCTGATTTGAGAAAATAGTATTCAGCAGACTCAACCTCTATGCCTTTGTGAAGCCGACCGAGCAATTGCCTGGCAGCGTAAAGATAGAGAGGAAGCTGCAAAGTCCTACCGCCTTGAAAATCGTTTGATTTGGCTGACACCTTTCCGGTTTTGTAGTCCCTCACCCGTGCTCTTTTTCCATCCTTCGTCAAATCAATTCGGTCAATCCTGCCCCTCAAGTTAACGGTTTTCCCTGCCAATTTTAGAGGAACCGGCTCTTCGGTTGAGATTTCACTCTCCTGAAAATCGCGGTGTTTCATCCCGTATCGAACCTCAAAATACGTTGGAATGAACTCAGTCTCATTTAGCTCCTCGCTAAAGAAGTCCATTAAGTTATCCAGGATATTTCTCTTCTCCACCTCCCACAGCATGGAATACCCGGTTACCCCCATCTGCTCAAATTCGACGAATTTCTTATTGGCTATCTCTAATAATCTCTCCAGGTCTTTTGGTTCTAATTGGAGCGAAGATCCTCTCTCTTTCTTCAGGTCGGTAAAAAACTTCCAGAGGATAGAATGGACGAGAGTTCCTTTGTCGAGGGGGTTGATGGTCGCTTCTTTCTCAGGTTCTGTCAGGGCCTCGATCCCCATGATCCCATTTAAAAGATATTGATAGGGACAAAAGGCATAGGCCTCAAGCCGTGTAGGAGAAATGCTTTTTTTAAAAATCGAATACCGCTCACGCAAAACCTGGAGAGCCTCTTTCGAAGAGAGGAGGCCTTCAAAACCTGTGAAAATTCTTTTCCCCCAGCGGGAGAATTCGAGTAAAAGGCCACGGCCAAAAAAGGGAGAAAGCTCCCGTAGATAAAGTAATGCCTCTGCTTTCTTCTCTTCCAACTTTTGCTGCCCTGTTGAGATATCGAACTCTACTTCATCCAGGGCCTTCTCCGGGGATTTCACAGCGATCTCGGATAAAGGGATGCGGACAAATCCAGGAAACTTTTCAAACTTCTGAAAGTCAGTACTCTCTCCGGTAAGTGCCTTCACAGAAGCAAGCAAAAATGATGATGGCAGGCGTTCCTTCCCCGTCCCGATTTCTATCCGGGGAAAGCTGAGAATTAACTTTTCTTTAGCAGCGCCGATGGCCAGCCGGTAAAGAAGACGCTCTTCTTCGAGTCGCCCTTCTGTTTTTAACGGCAGTGGTTCTGTCTCTTTCCCACCCAGAGATCGGTTCAGTATTTTTCGTTCATGATCCAGCAGGATTGCATCCTGGCGTATAAGGGGTGGGAAAGACTTTTCCGCCACTCCTGGGATGATGACCATTCTAAAAGAGACACCACGGGCTGCCATCAAATTAACAACGGCTGGACCATTTCGCTGAAATTTTCCGGTTGGGATGACATCTTCCCGTAAAACCTCTTCAACCAAACGGGTAAAACCTGCCTGGGATGGGGGGATGCCAGTGATATCCAGTTCAGACAGCCTCTTCACCGCCTGCTTGACAAGAATCCTTTCTTCGTCTTGTTCCACAAGACCATCAAAGGTACCGAGTAAAGCGCCCACCTTTCCATTCCAGGTATTTGATTCGGCCAATTGTCGGAGAAATTTGAAAAGCTCATTGGTGAACCGGATCAACCGATCAATGGCAACAATATCTCCCTTATGGAAGCGTCTCCTTCCTTCATCCTCTTCTTCTTCCTCTTCCCCCTTTTTGATCCAGCTCTCTCGAAGTCGTCCAAGTCTTTCTTCCCATTCTTTCTGACTTTCGACAATGCCTGCGTGGATGGAAATAGCATCCCATTGAGACGGAGTGAGGGGAAATTCTTTCTCCGTAGAAAATCGATCAGAAAGTAATTTTGCAAAAGTGGCAAATTCAATTACAGACTGCCTTGAAAAATTTCGATTAATAATATTTAAAAGCATCAATAAGCTTCTGCCTGCCGGCGTCTCAATTAAAGGCAGCCCTTCACGGAGATAAGGATTGATCCCCAGCCCATCGAAAGTCTCCCGAAATAGACGTGAATACTCCTCGGGATCCCGCAGAAGGACACCTATTTCATGAAAAGCAATCTCCTTTTCTTGAGATGCTCGTAGAATCTCCCGTATCACTTCTCGAACTTCTCTTGGCTCTCCAGGCGCAGAAACAATTTGAATGACATCTGGAGGGATCTCTACCGGCTTCCCGTCATTGAATAGATGGTGGCATAGATGACCGAGGGGTTGTATGCGTTTGTTGGTTTCTGCAATCTCGGTAGAAGTTTCTTTAAAGCCATTATCCTTGAGCCACTTTAATGTCGGTTTCACATATTCGAAGGCATGAGTAGGTTCGTAGGGGATGAAGATAATGGTTTCTTTTTCACTAAGACAGGCCTGAAGAAGTCGTTTTTGAACGATATTGAAGTCATAGAAACCATAAATGATCATCTTGGGTGTTTGTTTTAGAAATATCGAGTCTTTTACCCATTGACAGGCAGATGTCATCACGTCTGATTCATCGTACCATCCAAGATCCTGTAACCGCTTTTCATAGGCCTTCCAGAGACTGAGAAGATCCTTCAATTTTTGGAGATGAACCTGCTTTACTATTTTGGTATCACTTAGAATGTGATCCATTTGTTCAGGAGAGAGACAGGCATCTTTGAGGTCCTTCAAGGTAGCAAGGATGGCCCTGTGGAATCCAGGATGGTCTGTGATATCGTGAAAGTAAAACCCCTTGTCCTTCTCAGCCAAAGACCTTGAAATATCCCCGATAACGAGCTCATCAGCGTGGGAAGGGATTTCAGTTTTCCCTTGACTAAGAAGATTGGGTGTACTTACTTCCCTCGCAAACTCTTCTAAGGTCTTGAATCGAAGGTTAAAATGAGGCACTCCATCTTCTGCAAGGAGCCGACGGAGGTGAAGTTCAAGGAGTTTCGATGATACAAGGATCAGGAGGGGGTTAAAAGGTTCATATTCTCTGGTTTCCTTAACCTCGTTGAAAAAGGCAGACTCAAGGGCAGGATAATCTCCTGTTAATAAGGTTCGTGCGTTACCTTGGTCTTTGCCCATTACCCCCCACCCTTGAATTTATTTATTTCAGCATAGGAACTTTTGGAGGCTTTTGGATGCCATTTTACTCCTTACCAGAAATTGAATCAACTTTTTTAAGCTGCAAATTTGAAATTAAAGGAAAATATGAAAAACATGATGTGCAAACCCATTCTCCATAAAAAATTATTAGATGATTTCATACCAAAAATATAAAAAGGCCCAGTTCCAAAAAGAATTACTATTTTAAATTCTGAATATGAATCAAATTAATTCATAAACTTTCAATTACAATGTCCGGTTTTTGCCGCCATCAATCGCTCTTTTCTCTTTGCAAAAAGGTGGTTTTTCAGATCCTCCTCTCCTATGTCCTCAACCAACTCCATTACAAACTCCAAGGCTTTCCTCACCTTCTTGTATTCTCCTCGGAGAGTCGAGTCTACGACTTCTAACATCTCAACTTTTTCCATGAGCTGTCGGTTTTCTTTTTGCAACTTGCATACCTGAACAGTGTCTCCCTTTTCAGCAATTCTGTCAAAAATTATTCCCTTACGCTCGATGCACCTGTCTGGCATGTCGCTGCTGAAAGCCCACCCGTATTTGGCGCATAGCTGGTAGCGGTTCATCTTGGGTGCCCAATATGTTGCAGGACTGTAATCTCATTGACTTATTTTCTATAAGTTATTATTATTTTCATACATTTAGAGCTTTCTTTCTCCTTTTCATAAAAGAGAGGAGAAAATGGTTTTTAAGGACATGGTCCCAGACAATCCATTAGCATTCATTCAACAGTGTGTCAGGGAACGAAAGATACATTGGACCTTTCATGTCAACATGCGATTAAAAGGCAGATCCATCTCTCGGAAAAAGATACTTGAATCTGTCTCGACCTTTAAAATCATAGAGGAGTACCCGAAGGATAAATATCTCCCAAGCTATCTTATTTATTCTCAGCACCAGGGATCCATATTTCATGTACTATTTGCTGTGGATGTATTGGGAGATAATGTTAGGATCGTTACAGCCTATTATCCCGATACAGAAGAATGGGAAGAAGACTTAAAAACAAGGAGGCAATCTCTATGAAATGCCACGTATGCGGGTCTAATATGAAGTCAATTGTTACAAATCTTCCCTTTAAAGTGAAAGAGACAACCATTGTTATCTTGAAGGATTTACCTGTCCTTCAGTGTAAGAACTGCAACGAATATCTCTTAGATGACCCCGTAATGAAACGTGTGGATGAAATCCTTGAGAAAGTTGATACAGCAGCAGAATTAGAGGTCATCAAGTATGCGGCGTAAGGTTCTCAGTCCATAGGATACTTCATTTCTACATTCGATTCCAAACAGGAAAGCCCTTACTGAAGCCGGGGCTTTTCCGTAATAAGCCTGGTTTCCCGACTCGGACACCTTAAGAATTACCATACATTCATCTTCAAAACCGCTGAAAAAATCCTTTGGCAAAATGTCAGCAGACAAGATCAAGCCCAGTATGGTTGAAAGCTTTCAGGATAGGATGCTTAAGTCAAAGCACAGATTTGGGTCAAAATACAGACCCGCGACCGTTAACCGAATGGTTGCTCTAATGAAAAGGGTTTTCAACCTTGCAATCAGAGAAGACATGGTTTTAAAGAACCCTTGATAGAAGGTCACCATGCTAAAAGAGGATAACAAAAGGGACCGGATTTTTTCGGGTGAGGAATTCAACCGGCTCCTTTCTGAACTTCCAGCTTATCTAAGACCCATCATCAGCCTTGGCTATTACACAGGCATGAGGCGACGGGAAATTCTAAAACTGACGTGGAAGAAAGTGAACATGCAGGAAGGGTATCTTGATCTTGAACCGGAAGACACAAAAAACTCTGAGCCAAGACGCATCTATTTCAACGACGTACTGTGGGACATATTCAAAAGGGCCGGAAAGTTTAGAAGCCTCAAACACGATTATGTGTTTACCTACAGGGGAAAACCTATTAAGGAGTTCAGACAGGGGTTTAACAAGGCCTTAGAGAAGGCTGGTATCGAAAACTTCCACTTCCATGATTTGGGACATACGTTTAACACCAACATGAGAAAAGCCGGAGTCAATCAAACGATAATCATGAAACTCACCGGCCACAAGACTCTCTCCATGTTTAACCTTTACAACACTGTGGATCAGGAAGACGCAACCGATGCGATGAAGGGATTAAATCTCTTCTTGTCTGAACAAAAATCTTTCGAAAGTTCAGACCATGTTCAGACGGGCTCTTTTTAGGCAAAAAATTAGGGACTTCGATGAGCCCCTAACCTATTGAAAAAATTGGTGCCGGAGGTCGGAATCGAACCGACATAGGGGGGAACCCCTGCGGGATTTTGAGTCCCGTGCGTCTACCAGTTTCACCACTCCGGCACAGAAACCAATATAAGAAAAAAGATAACGCATGTCAATTCTAAAAAAGATGGACATCATGCTCACCCCCACCCCCACCCTCACCCATCAAGGGAGAGGGGAATAAGGAATTCTTCCTTCAAGGGAGAGGGGAATAGATAGAGGCAAAAATTGGATTTGACAACATATTTTCCGCTGTGTTATTTTAAATCCTTGTGGGGCTGTAGCTCAGCTGGGAGAGCGCTTGAATGGCATTCAAGAGGCCGACGGTTCGATCCCGTTCAGCTCCACCATTTAATCTTATTATTCGGAGCTTATCCGGTCTACAACCCAAAAAGGAGAGCGGTCGCATCGACAGGCCGACGGTCGGAATCGACTCGGAAACGACTCGGTCGTACCGCACCGACTCGCACCGAGTTCGATCCCGTTCAGCTCCACCATTTTTTATGCCCTACTTTATATACGTCCTGAAGAGTGAAACAACGGATTCTTCTTATGTAGGTTATACTTCCAATCTTGAGAAAAGACTTGTTGAACATAACAATGGGAAAAGCTTATCAACGAGAAGGAAAAGACCTTGGAGGCTTGTCTATAAGGAAGAATATTCGACACGGTCTGAGGCTGCCTCAAGGGAAAGGTATTTCAAATCTATTAAAGGCAGGTTAGAGCTGAGAGTAAAAGGGATATTGTAGCTCTTCCGGTTTACAACCCAAAAGGGAGAGCGGTCGTATCGACAGGCCGACGGTTCGATCCCGTTCAGCTCCACCATTTAATCTTTTTATTCGGAGCTTATCCGCTTTGCAACCCAAAGGGAGAGCGGTCGCATCGACAGGTCGACGGTTCGATCCCGTTCAGCTCCACCATGCAACCATCATCCTGCTAAACAAGTCGGGATTCATTCCATCATATAACCTCTATCAATGATGCAAGAAGAGACAAACCAAAAAACGACGATCGACTTTTTCCATTGGGATAAGCTTTCTCAACTTCATCCCACTGATGTCTGCAATAGAACAGAAGCTATATATAACCCTACCCTTGAAGGATTCATTTTGCCTGTCTATCATCTGAAGTACTTCATCCTCCCAAAAGAGAAAAAGATCCTGAGGATAGAATGGAATGATCACACCGTGGAAGAGGAACTTTACCAATATTTCTACCTGATGGTCCTCGTATACCTGACTAAGGCCAAAGACATCAAACCCACTCACACCTGGGTCAGTGAGAAGGGGCTGAAAGGGGGCTTCACATTCTTCCAGGGTCCTCATCGCCTTCAGGTAGAAGAATTGGAAAAACTTTTCGGAAGTGATCCGGAGGTCTTTCTTAGGGCTGGCAAAAAAATGGGTGGTAGTGAAATCCTCTATGGAGATAAGGGGTTCGCGCTGGAGGTCTTTCCCAGGGTTCCATTAGCATATATTTTGTGGAAAGGGGATGAAGAGTTTCCTCCAAGGATCAGAGTCTTATTCGATGCCACCATCGAATCCCACCTCCCTCTGGATATCATATGGTGTATGGTGGCTGAAACAAGTCGCCGCTTGTCAGTGTATACCTCTTCCTAAAAGAAAGTCAGAAGTTAAGCGTTCGGAGTTCGGAGACAAAAGGTTTTTAAACTAAAAACTCCGAACGAATTTCTCTGAACAATGCAAACGCATTAAATAAAATGACATACCCCCCACCCTCACCCTCCCCCCTTGAGGGGGAGGGATGGGTGGGGGGTATGGAGAGGGTATGGGGTGAAGAGAGATTCGGTTTGAAATCCGATGGGTCAGGGTGTTACTATTCTGGGTAAACCCCGTTAGAAGGTATTCGACCTTCCCACGGGAAGGCTCACACGGGGTTTTCTAACGGGGTAAAGGAGAAAAACGATGAGACCCATATCCTTGGAAATTGTCACCCGAGTGTTGACGACTTTTGATCACTGCCGCCATTGTGAGATCTTCTTCGATGAAGCGGGCCTCGACAAAAAATTTCATCAAAAAGAGGTGAATGAATATCCTCCGGATTTGAAGGAAGAGTTTGCGAAGCTCTCCGACTGGATCCGAGAATTGACACGGCTCTATAAACACCGTCTCCTCATCAGACTTATTGACGCCCAATCTTTTCTCGGAATGTATAAATCCCTTCGTCACAGAATTCGAAAATATCCGACCTTTATTGTTGAAGGAAAGGAGACCTATGCGGGCTGGGATAAGAATCAACTCGAAGGTCTCTTAGATAAACATATCAAGGCTTCCCTCTTATCAAGACATCGTCGTATGGAGCCGACCTTTTCTTAAAGGGAAAGAATCCTTCACCGAGAGCATCGTCGACAAGAAATGGGAAGAGGCGGACGATTCGGTCTACCCCGTTAGAAAAGACGGGATTTTAACCCCGCCCTCAATAAAGAACGAAAATTTTTTTCTACATCCCGGGCATAAGTGACGGGGTTTTCTAACGGGGTAAATATGGAGAATACAAGAGGCTCGAGAGATTGCGCCAAAAAAGGCGGAGTCCCCTTCCTTTAAAAACTTCTAAAAAACTCTCCGAAAGAAAGTATTCCAAAATTTAGAGAAATCAATTTTAAAAAAAGATAAAAAGAGAAATAGTATCACCGAGGGTTATAAGGTCTTCAGCATCTCCTCCGCAAAATCTCTTAGATCGCTGTCATGAGCGGTCATGGCCAAGATGTCCAATTTGGCTTTGAAGCCCTGCTTTTCCATTGGAGTTCTCGCCTCATAAAGATCCTCCATGGCGGTGAGAACCTGCAAAACCTGCTCGGCATCTGAATAATCTAATAGAAGGGAGAGCGTGCTCCAGTCATCCGGTAGGCCATATTGATCCAAATAGGACTTGACTGCCGTATCGAATTGATCTGTACCGTGATAACAATCGATGTCGTTACGTGCCTTCTGATGTTTCTTTGTCCCTTTCTTGCCCATGAAGAGTTTATCCACCTCCTTACGATACTTCCTCATCACCCATTCAGACCGACGAGACCGCCCTCGATCCTCAGGCGTTTCCTTCGGGGCATATGGACTTCGGTCCTTTTTTCGATCAATCTCTCTCCAGGAGATTCCCTCTCTTTCATCTTCGTCGCGATATCGAACCATTGTCTCTTTCTCTCTAAATCCCCCCCTCAGCCAAGGGTGCCTTAAGTACCTGCTTCCAATTTGGAGGGAACATTTTCTTTCATCAAAATACTAAAGGCAGCCACTCTTTTTCCATCCTTCTGAAGAATGACCTGATCATTCTTTTCGACCAGAAATACCTTTCCGACCCCATTATAGATATTGGAACCCGATAAAAAGGGATACCAACCACGGGTGTGCATCGCCTTGACAGAAAGAATCTGGAACCGATCCCCTGGGGTTAGGAAGATCTCACTTTCGGGTGGAATAAGCCTCTCGTCATCATTAATTCTTACGATCAAACCTGAAAACTTCTCATTTCTTCTTAGCTCGCTCGCAATGACCGCCGGGGAAGCGGAAGGAAAGGCTTCGACCATGATACCAGCCTTTTCCATCATTGCATTAACAGCCATTGTTAAATAACCGATGGCCTGAGGAAGAGAACAGTGATTGGTCGCTTCAATGCCAAATGCCATCTTATGCTTCCCTGTCAAGGCATAGTAAGTCAGCGACTTTCTCTGTTCCGGATGCAGCGACCCATGGCTGGACGTATTCGTATTATTCACATGAAAGCGGTACCTCTTATCCCTAATCTCGGAATTGATCTTTTCGACCACTCCTTGAGCAAAATGCTCCAGCTCTAACCTTCTTCCATCGGGTAGATTGAGGACAGGTACATCAATGATGTTACATTGTCCCCACCGGATAGGATTTCTGGTCTTATCAATCCAAACGGGGGAGTAAAAGCCATGGCCCTGGTGCAGGTTGAGTATGATATCCGCTCGGTCCATGAGAGATTTGGCCAACCCGGCGACCTTGTCATCAGGGTCTTTATTCTCTTTGGAAGGGTAAAATTTTCGATTCATATCCCTACCACTCAGACCTGTCCGTTTTTTCGTTAAAATAGCATAGAGATTTAATCGAGGGACGATCATCAAACTCCCTTTCACACATTTCAGGCCTACATACCGATCCACTGTGAGGTATCCTCCAGATTCATCCCCATGAATGCCACCAAAGATGAGCATCGTAGGTCCTGTCTCCCTTCCAGAGAGATAATAGACATTCACCTCTTGATCAGAACCTTTAAAGAACGTCTGGGTTTCGGAAAAGGTCCTCACCTCCCCTCTCACAAGGGAATAACTCATAAAAACATCCCCGAAGAAGAGCCCGATGATTCCCAGAAAAAAGAAGAACCATCTGACTTTCAGAGAGGGATGTCGCCAATGATTTTCCATTTTCCCTGTTCTTCTTTTAGGTACAGAATCTTACGGCTAAAACTTTTGAAATTATCTGAACGATAATCCTGATTAATTCTCAGAATGGCGATGTGCCCCCCATCTTTCTGGGAAAGGAGAAAGGCCTTTTTCTCAATTTGCACCTGAATAAATTTTTTAGACGGATTGACCCGACGTTTATATTCTTTAAATTTCTGATAGTTCTTCCCATCGCTACTGACGAAATCTTTGCTGTAAAAACTGAGGTACTTATCAGGATCGCGACTTTCCCAGGCCTTTTTCCAATCATCCAGAAAATGAGATAAGTCTTGAATGAATCTCCGTTGGTTCTCTTGGGGTTGATACTTAATGGTGTCAACAATCACGATGGGGGTATCCCCTACTTTGATAAAACCAGATAGCTCTTTCAAGATCTCATCCTTTACGACGATACATCCTTCAGAAAAGGACGGCCTTTCTAAGTGATCGGGATGACCATGGAGCCAGATGCCGCTGCCTTTCTTGCCTTCTTTTTGATCAAGAAAGTTGGGGTAATTGAGTGAAAAGGCCCCAGAACCGTATTTTTCAGATAGGCTTTTTTCAGTCAGGTAAGAGGTCAGAAAATAGATCCCCTCAGGTGTTGCCAAATCCCCGGCTTCTTTCTTGTCCACATTATTGGACCCTACAATGCAAGGATAACTTTTGACCAGCGGAAAAGCACTCTCTTCGGAGCGATAAAGGGTGAGGGTCCTGCTATGCTTCTCGCAAAGCAGGAAATAGTCCCTGCTGATGACATGGACAAAGGGGAAAGGAACCATCCCCTTAGGCACTTTCGTTTCTTGAGATCCTTTTGCCTTCTGAGTCTCTTTAACCTCAAATACTTTCGTTTCTTGAGGCCCTTTTACCTTTTGAGTCTCTTTAACCTCTTTTGAGAGGGGGGATGGGATCAGCGATTTAGAGAGTGAACCGACTCTGTCCTTAAAGTAGAGAGTCAACATGAAAAGATTGGTGCCGAAAGAGAGAAGAAATAAAATTAAAAAAATCTTATAAGATTTACGATAATCCTTGCTCACTTTTTCCAACTCAAGATTGGGGCTCGGTTGAACACTGAACTTCCAAGCAATTTTCTAAGTACCGATCACTTCTATGTGTACTAAAATGAGACCTTTTTGTCAAGGTATAAACTCCTTCTCGAAACGATGTCACACCATCCAAAGTGGTTCACAGCTGTCCCACGAAAGCCACTACGGCAATAAGGAGGTCATTCATAAGCATAACAAATAGGTAACAAAGGGAATGCCAAATGTCAAAGCTCAAATTTCAAATCTATGGAATTAGGACTTTGGTAACACTTAAGCGCTTTGAAAAATCGCCCCCATGAAACACCGGTCAGGGGTGTTGGAAAAGTTTTAGACCTGCCTGCGCGTAGCCGCTCCGGCGAAGGCAGGGCGGAAACCTTTTACTCGATCATTCCCATGGTTCCAATACGATTGCAAGGTCTTGTTCGTCTTCTCCGTTTCGAAACAATAAAGCATAAAAGACCGCATTCTAAAACTTTGGAAGCATCCCTGACCGGGGAACCAATCGCATTCGATTTCAAACAGCTAAAGTGTTACGAACTTTGAAACTTTTTCATGGAGGTTTTGGTTTCTCAGGACGTTTGACCTCTACCCCTCCTGGGGTGAAGATCAGAGTGACGACTTCTCTTGATTTACCAAATCTCTCTAAGGATTTCCCTCTGAAGATGATGTCAAGACCACCCGCATTTCCCATCAAGAGATGGACTCGTTTCAGGGCTCGGTGGGAGGTTGTTTCTCCTGGTTTAAGGGTCATTTCATGTTCAGGTTGGCCATTGATCTGAATGCGAATCCAGGTTTCCTCAACCGCTTTCAACTGAATTGAGAAAGCTTGTTCTTCCGGAGTTGAAGTTGTGCCAACGATTTGAGGAGGAACAGGGGAGGGGAGGATTTTTTCTACCTTGGGTTTTTCGGAGATGGGTTCAACGGGTGGCTTAGAAAGACGAAGGAAGAGGAAGTAAAAGGCGATAAGGCTGATAAGGATGATGACCCCAAGCATCCCAAAATGTTTTGCATTCCATGAAATCTTCTTTGCGGGCGGGACCTCAGGACGGGTGACCGGTCCTCCTTTCAAAACACTTTTATAACGAAGAACGACATCATCTGGGTTGATCCCGATATATTTGGCATAGGCTAAAAGGAAGCCTTTGACATAGGTGGCAGAGGGGAGAACCTCATAATGATCCTCTTCGATGGCCTTAAGGAGGTGCTCTCTCACCCTCGTATTTCTTGCTACTTCTCTCAGGGAGATCTTCTTCGATTCCCGTTCTCTTTTAAGGTACTTTCCGAAAGATTCCGTCTCGTCCACAGGAGGGTCACCTCAAGGCCCAAGGGTCAAGGGTTACTAATAGCCCAACCGATTCAAGGCACGGGGATCACGGGTCCAATTCTTCTCGACATCCACCCACAATTCTAAAAAGACCTTTGTCCCCAAGAGGGCTTCCACTTCTTTCCTGGCTGCTTCTCCGATCTTCCGTAACTTTTGCCCTCCCTTTCCAATGAGGATCTTTTTCTGAGAATCCCTTTCGACATGGATCGTCCCCTTAATGACGACCATATTTTTTTCAGGACGCTCCTTGAACTCCTCAATCGTGACAGCGGTCGAATAGGGAATTTCCTGATAGGATTGTCGGATCACCTTCTCTCGTATAATTTCAGCCACCAGAAAACGTTCTGTCTGGTCAGTGATCATATCTTCCGGATAATAGCGTGGGGATTCGGGAAGGACTTTGAGGATTTCATCTAACAAGATATCCACCCCTTCTCCGGTGATCGCCGAAATGGGGATGATTTCTTGAAAAGAATGGACCTTTTGGTATTGATCGATGATAGGGAGGAGGTTTTCTCTCTTCACCAGATCGATTTTATTGATGACCAGAAAGGGAACCCCCTTGCTTCCCCTGAGGGATTCGATCATCTGCCGGTCCTTTTCCACGAGAGGGGACGAGGCCTCAATCATAAAGAGAAGGACATCCGAATCTCGACCGGAAACAATGGCAGTTGAGACCATCCGTCTATTCAATTCGGATCTTCCTTCGTGGATTCCCGGCGTATCGAGGAAGATGAATTGACCTCCTTCCGCATTTTTGATCCCGAGAATTCGGTTTCGCGTCGTCTGGGGTCTTTCAGCGACGATGGCAATCTTATCGCCGAGGACACGATTAAAAAGAGTCGATTTCCCAACATTTGGCCTTCCCAGGATGGAGATAAAACCGGATTTAAAAGGTGCCATTCTTTAGTGATGAGTTCGGAGTTTAGAGTTCAGAGTTTCAAAACTAAATTCTCCGAACTCATCACTCCGAACTACTTTATTCTATGGGGATAAGGTCAAATCCAAAACCTCTTGAACATGTTCGACCAAGACCAGGTTCATTTCCTTTTTGATGTAGTCCGGAATATCATCGAGATTCTTTTCATTTCCCTTAGGAAGGATCACTGTCTTCACCCCTGCCCTTCGGGCTGCCAGGACCTTCTCCTTAACCCCTCCCACAGGAAGTACTCTTCCGCTCAATGTCAACTCCCCTGTCATCGCCATCTCATGAGGAACGGGCTTTCCTTTCAAAAGAGAGAGGACGGCAGTGGCAATGGTAATTCCTGCAGAAGGCCCATCTTTAGGGGTGGGCCCGGTCGAGGTTAAGGTTATCCACCGTCTTCTTATTCCAAGGCATGGTGACGAGGTAGTCGAGATAAGTCCTGGAGACGGTATATTCTGCCGAAACCGGATTCATCCGTTCTAAGCGGTTGATTTCTTTATAAGCAATCTCTTCGACCTTCTGGGGCATTCCGGCGACTCGGACCTTTTCCCGAAGTTCATAGATTTCCGCCAAATAGGGGTCCTCCTCCGGCATCTCCTTCTGTCCCCTCATGGGGGGGCGTAACGAATGATCCTTCTGAAATTTGCCCGGCTCTTTACCCGGATGGATCAATGGATTGGGCCTTGCCGGGAAGGATTGAATCTCCCGATTGAAGTGCTCAAAAACCTTCTTCAATCGGTCCAGAGGATCGATGGTTTCGAAGATTTCTTGCTGATCTTTTAATCCCAAATGAAGGGTGATGGCGATCAGGTCAGCAAGCCGGCCTGGATGGTCGATTTTATCGAGAGTCTTCAGCATCTCCTCGGGAAGAGGCTTCCCCATAGAGAGGGAAATTTTAAAAAGGGTCCCGACACTCTGGACAAGGGTCTCGGAAAGAATGGTCCTTTCCTGATGCTCATTCACCTCCTTGACGTCCGCCTTGAAATAAGGGGTTTCCTGGGTGATGTTCCGGAGAAAGACCCTTGAAAGTCCTTCTACAAAGATCTTCATTCCTTTATTCGGCAACTTGACCAATTGTAAAATTTTACAAACCGTTCCAACAGAAAGGAGATCCTTCGGTTGGGGATCTTTGAGACGAGGGTCACGCTGCCCCACGCATCCGATGAGACTATTCTCCAATATCACCTTATTCAATATCGTTAAGGCTTCATCCGATTGGAAAAAGAGCGGGACCACGACGTAAGGGAAGATAATGGTCTCCTTAAGGGGAATAAAAAGCAGTCTTTGCGGGATGGAATAGCCTTCTGATTTGTAGAGATATCTCACAAATAGCTCCTGCTCGAAATCGAAAAACAGAAAATATTATACGAAAATGATAGGTTTTGTCAACGAAGAGAGAAAGGGAGTAACATGATAGAAAACTAAAATATATTTTTCACCTCGTCAAGGAAGCATCCCCAATTCCGTGAAATGAGCAGAGGAAGACAGAACGGACTTCGAACGTTTTAGAAATGCGGTCATTTGACAGGTTAGGGGTAACTTTCGTATTTGCTAAAAAAAGAGGTTTTTGATGGGTTTTTCAACATTCGAGTTAAATCCATAAGAGGTCCCGCCCTGCCTTCGTCCCGCAAGGCGGGGCTACGCGCAGGCAGGTCTAAAACTTTCTCATCGGTCCTGTCTTCCTTGTGGTGGTTAATCTCATCACGGAAAAAAAGAGGCTTACCCTCGTAATGTCTCCTGTTAGCTAAAATTTAAAAGTGCACTGTTTAAACTTTAAAAGTGCACACCTTCATCCTCTCCCCAAGGGGAGAGGATGAAGGTGAGGGGGTTTCTTGAAAACCTCCACCCTCACCCTAACCCTCTCCCGCCAGCGGGAGAGGGAACATTTAGGTTCCATTTTCCAATTTCATTATCATAGATAGGGGAGCCTGTCATGGCTGTTTTTAAACATATTGAGTGTGCAATTTTAAACTTTAAGTCTATAAAACCAGTGCACTTTTAATTCTTAAATGACCCTCGTCAATATCTCCTTGAAAAGAGGTGTTGGAAATGGTAAGGTAACGGGGGGAAGTGGAAAGGGGTTGCCGGCTTACCGCAGGAAGGATAGCTGAGCACGAACCCTACGAGGCTCATACCAGAAAGAGGAGGATTTTATGGCCGGAGTGAACAAAGTCATTCTCATCGGTAATTTGGGTGCAGACCCCGAGGTGAAGTATTTGAGCAGCGGCACGACTGTCGCAAATTTCAGAATGGCGACGACCGAAAATCGAGTCAACCGGTCCGGCGAGAAAACCACCTTTACAGAATGGCATCGGGTTGTCGCTTTCGGCAAATTGGCTGAGATATGTGGAGAATATCTACACAAAGGGAAACAGGTCTATGTAGAAGGCCGAATTCGAACTCGCTCTTGGGAAGACAAGGAAGGAAACCGTAAGTTTACCACCGAAATTATCGCAAATCAGATGCAGATGTTGGGGGCACCACCTGGAGCTCCCGGAGCTCCCGATCTCGAAAAGGAGATAGGTAGCGAGCAAGAAGTGATCCCTGGACCAGACGATGACGTCCCCTTCTGAATGCGGATTGCGGAATGATGATTGCGGAATTCAAATCAGAGCTAAAATTCTAAATTAGGTAACACTTTAGCTCTTTGAAAATCCCTCCCTGCCTCCCTTTGCCTGTCTTTGACAGGAAAAAGATTACCAAAGGGAGGAGATATTAGCTTCCCCCTTTGAAAAAGGGGGATAGAGGGGGATTTTATAGTGATTCTTCTAATTTTTTTGGCTTTTGAAATTCATTTTTCAAAAGGCTAAACTGATACGATATTCCGAATTCCGCATTCCGAACTCCGAATTAGAAAAGATACCGTCTCATGCTGACATTAAGGAGGAGGCCAATTCCGATCAGAGTAGAAATGAGGAAAGATCCGCCATAACTGAGCAAGGGGAGAGGAATTCCCACCACCGGCATCATGCCCAACACCATTCCAATGTTAATGAAGATATGCCAGAAGAACATGGCCACCACACCAAAGGAGAGGATCGCACCAAATCGATCATTTGCTTCGATTGCGATGCGAAGCCCCCACAGAATCAGGGCGAGATAGAGTCCCACGACAAGGAGAGAGCCGATCAGCCCCCACTCCTCTCCCAGGGCTGAGAAGATAAAGTCCGTCTGCTGCTCGGGAAGGAAACCCAGTTTGCACTGAGTCCCCTTCATGAATCCTTTCCCAATGATCCCCCCCGATCCCACCGCAATCTTCGATTGAATCAGATGATAGCCAGCACCCAGTGGATCCAAATCCGGGTTAAAGAAGGTGATGATCCGCTTCTTCTGGTATCCTTTAAGAAAACCCCAAAGGAGTGGAATGACGGCCGCCCCGGCTAATCCGATGGTAAGAAGGGAAGACCACCGAATTCTCACGAAAAGAAGCACGGAAATGAAAATCAAGAGAAGGATGATGGCGGTTCCCAGATCGGGTTGTTTGAGGATCAAAACGATCGGTAGAAAAACGAAAAGAAAGGGTATAGGAAGGTCCTTCAGCGTGTAGCCCTCTCGATTTGAAGGTCGATGAAAGAACTTCGCCAGTACCATGATCAGAGAAATTTTAACAAATTCGGAAGGTTGAAAGGATAGAAAGCCAATCCGGATCCATCTCTGCGCGCCTGAGGTGATGATCCCGTAACCCATGACCACCAATAATAAGAAGAAGACGATCATATAAATGATATAAGCAACGTCCGAATAAAAACGGTATTCGATGAAGGCAATAATCATCATCACCACTAATCCGATCAGCAGCCAAGAGATCTGCTTGAGGTAGAGCGGGGTGCCGGAGGCCTCTCCATTGCAGGTAGTGCTGTAAAGGTTGAAGATGCCAATGGAGGCGATGATGAGTGCAATCCCTACCAAAGTCCAATCGAAGTGAGTGAAGAGACGTCGATCAATCATCATCTCTGGAATCCATCAATCTCCCTGCCATTTTAGGAGGGGATTCGGGTTCAAGGCTGAAATACTTTTCAATCACCTTCTTTGCAATTGGGGCTGCTGCCGCCGCCCCGAAACCTCCATGCTCAACGAGGACGGCAATCGCGATCTGTGGGTTCTCACAAGGGGCGTAGGCGACGAACCATGCATGATCCCGGTATTTCAACGGCATCCGGTCCATATCTCCCTTCCTAAAATTCTGTGCCATTGTGATCACTTGGGCCGTCCCCGTCTTCCCTGCGACTTTGACCCCCTTCAGGGCACAAACCCACCCCGTTCCACGGGGCTCATTGACCACCCCCGATAAGGCATCGTGGATGATACGGAAAGTATTCTCAGAGATATTAGCCCTTCCGATCTCTACTGGCCGATACGCTTTTAATACGGTCCCGTAAATATTTTCCACCCTTTCCACCACTTGAGGAAGGTAGAATATCCCATTGTTGGAAACAGCCGAGATGAGGTTCACGAGTTGAAGGGGGGTGGTGTTCAGATACCCCTGACCTACCGCAAGGGAAAGTGTTTCACCACTATACCATGGGACTCCCGAACGCTTCTTTTTCCAGGAACTGGAGGGGACGATCCCCTGCTTTTCGTGTGGTAGATAGATACCCGTCGGTCTTCCCAAACCGAGCTCGCTTGCATAATGGGCAATTCTGTCGACCCCCACTTTGAGTCCTACTTGATAGAAAAAAATGTCACAAGATTCGACGATGGCCCGATGGAGGCTCAGAGTTCCATGTCCTCCCTCTTTCCAACACCGGAAATCCCGATTCCCGTATGGATAGGTACCTGTGCAGGTCAACTGTGTATCCGGGGTAATCACCCCCGACTCCAGGCCGGCAATGGCGGTAACGATTTTGAACACTGAACCAGGAGGATATTGACCTTGAATTCCCTTGTTCTGGAGAGGATGATGAGGGTTTTCTATTAGAGATCTCCACTCTTCAGGCGAAATATTTCTCGCAAAGAGAGCAGGATCGAAAGAAGGCTTGCTCACCATCGCCAAAATTTTACCCGTTTTGGGATCCATGGCAATGAGGGCTCCCCTCTTGTCCTGAAAGGCCTCCTCAGCCACCTGCTGGAGGTCGAGGTCAATGGTCAGAATGAGATTGTTTCCGGGAAAGGGATCCACGCTCCGCAGGGGTTTGATCTCCCTTCCCAGAGCATCCACCTCGATCTGTCGACCTCCATCCACCCCCCTGAGATCGGTCTCCCACTGGCATTCGACTCCATATTTTCCGATGAAGGCACCCAATCGATAGGGGGAATCCTTCGACTGTCTCAGGTCATTTTCATCAACCTCCCCGAGGTAACCAATGAGATGCGAAGCCAGATCATCATAATGGTAGGCCCTCCTTGGTCGAACATCCACAATGAGACCTGGAAGATGAACTCGGTTGAATTCGAGGAGGGCAAGTTCATTCCAATCAATATCGGATTTAATCTTCACTGGTTTGAAGGGAGGGCGCTTTTTTAGGCTCTGCAGTTTGTTCCTAATTTTATTCTGAGTCATGTTCAGCATCTCCCCCACCTTCATCAGGACCTCGGGGTTTTTCTTCAGGTCTTCTGGGATAAGATAGACCTCGAAGGAAGGTCGGTTATGGGCCAAGAGACGCCCCTTCCGATCCAATAACATCCCGCGGTCAGCTGGATTTTCACGAATCCGAATCCGATTATTCTCGGATAATCGCATGAATTCATTCCCCCTGATCACCTGAAGGTGCCACAGACGGATGAAGAGAAGAAGGAAGGCCACTCCAACAAAGGCGACAAGATACTTATGCCTTCCTTTGAACTCCTCCATCCTCTGAGTGTTCAATTCCATCATGATCTATCCCCTCTCCCTTAATCCCATCCTCTTCTGATTGGATAGGAGAAGCGAATCCTTATTGAGAAGAAAGAAGAGGAGGGGGGTGATTAAACCAGTGGAAAACGACTGCGGAAGAAGGACGGTGAACAACAAGGGATAGAGGTTCCCGAGGGGATTGGGATTAAGGCCGTTAAGAAGGATGAGAATGAGGAGACCCTCCACCAAGGCGGAGAGGAAGACAAAAAGGAATTGGGATAAGAAACCTTCCAAATAGAAACGCCCTTTGAAGAGTTGTGCAATATAAAAGATGAGAGGCCTGGAGAAGGTGTAAAGGCCGAGGATATTTCCAGAAAAGAGGTCCATGAGATACCCCATAAAGAAAGCCAAGATTCCACCAGAGATCAGGGGGTACGAAAGACCCAGGTAGAGGGTGAGGATCAGGACGATATCAGGTCGGATCCTCTGAACGGGGAGTGACCTCAACAGCGTGGTCTGCAGGGTTAGAAAAAGAACTCCTAAAAAAAGAGGAAAGACGATCCGTCTCATTTGGTCTTCTTTCCCTTCTTTCCCTTCTCTTCTTGGAGGGGGAGAGAAGATCCGGTGATGACAAGGACCTCCTCCAGCTTTGTCAGATCCACACTCGGGACAAGTTCTGCATTTTGAAAAACGCCGTGGCCCCTTTTATCCACCTTTCGTATTTCACCCACCATCAACCCTTTTGGAAAATTTCCACCCAATCCGGAAGTGACGACGATATCTCCAACGATCACCTCGTCCGCTCGCAGAAGGTATTTCAGTTGACATCGATTCTCTCCTTTTCCCTCCACAATCGCTTTGGCCCGGGTTCTCTGGACAATAGAATCGATGGCACTGTTGTAGTCGGTAATGAGAAGAATGATTGCATAATCGGGAGCGGTTTTGAGAATTTGGCCGATCACCCCCTCGTGGGAGATCACCGCCATCCCCTTTCGTATCCCGTCCTTTTCCCCTTTGTTAATGGTCACACTCTTGAACCAGGAGGATGGGTCTTGGCCGATCACTTCGGCCGCAATCACGGAAGAGGAAATTTTTTCCCGAAACTGGAGGAGTTTCTGAAGGCGCTCGTTGGCAATGGCCATTTCCTTCATCTGATGGTTCTCTTGTTGGAGCTCAGCGAGCCTCTGTTTGAGCATTGTATTCTCTTTTTGAAGGTGGACCAAGAAAAGATATCCTCGAAAAACCCCTTGGATGGTCTTGCTGACGGAGGTCGAGACTTTCTGAAATGGGGAACAGAACTCTATAAGAAGAGCATCCAAAAAGTCCACCCCCTTTCGCTGTTTCACCCTCAACGACATCAGGATCAGGGCAGATAACAGGATGATGATAATAAATGCGGGTAGACTATATTTTCGATAGAGGAAAAAGCCACGTATCCTCATCAGTCTTCAATATTGGACCGTCACGGCACGGAGCAATGCTTCGTTGTCCAGGACCATCCCTGCACCCAAAACAATCGCTGAGAGGGGATCATCCACAATGGTGATGGGGAGGCTGGTCACCTCTCGGAGGAGAATATCAAGGTTTTTCAGAAGGGCCCCACCCCCCACCAGAACGATCCCTTTGTCCACAATATCTGCAGCCAATTCAGGGGGTGTTCCTTCGAGAGTGATGCGGACGGTATCAATGATGGTGTTGATCGATTCGGCCAAAGCCTCCCGGACCTCCTCACTATTGATTTCAAGGGTTTTGGGAATCCCCGTCACCAAGTCCCTTCCTTTGACCTCGATGCTTTGAGGGTTTTCTTCAGGATAAGCGGTTCCAATGTTGATCTTGATCAATTCAGCCGTCCGTTCACCAATGAGAAGGTTATATTTTCTTTTGACGTATTGGACGATGGCCTCATCCATCTTATCACCCGCCACCCGGATGGATTGACTCGTCACGATCCCGGACAGGGAGATAACGGCCACCTCCGTTGTCCCTCCCCCGATGTCGACAACCATATTTCCAGAAGCTTCCGTGATAGGAAGTCCGGCACCGATAGCCCCGGCCATCGGCTCTTCAATGAGGTAGATCTCCCTTGCGCCAGCAGACTGGGCCGATTCCCGAACCGCCCGTTTTTCTACAGGCGTGATACCAGACGGAACGGAGATGACCACCCGGGGCCGAATGAACGTCTTGCGATTGTGGGCCTTTGCGATGAAATAACGAAGCATTTCACCCGTGATTTCAAAATCAGCAATCACCCCATCCTTCATTGGTCGGATGGCAAAGATGCTCCCAGGGGTTCGACCCAACATCTCTTTCGCCTCACGGCCTACGGCCAGGATACGTTTCTCTCCTCTCGAATCCCTCTGAATGGCAACCACGGAGGGCTCGGAAGAGACGATCCCTTTTCCCTTCACATAAACGACGGTATTGGCGGTTCCTAAATCAATCGCTAAATCCGTTGAAAACAGTCCCCACAACGAGTTGAAAACCATCCCTTTCCCCTCTCCGTCCAAAAACTGTCTTATATTAACAAATACTTCGGTTCGATTCAAGAAAATTCAACAGAATGTCATTTGCAAATTAAAACTGCACCGGTTTTTATATATTTTCATTTTAAAAGTGCACACCTAATTTGTTTGAAATTGGCTTGGAGCCTCATCAACAATGACAAACAAAGATCAAAAGATTGGCATGAACATGTCTCCCTCTCCCGCTGGCGGGAGAGGGTTGGGGTGAGGGTATGCTGAAAATTATACCCCCTCACCTTTATCCTCTCCCCTTGGGGAGAGGACTTTAGAAGATGTGCACTTTTAAATTGAAAACAGTGCAGTTTTAAAAAGTTGGTAACAGAAAATTCAACATTGACAAACCCTTGTGTTTTTAAAAAAGATTGATTAATAATATGGGGTAAACCCCGTTAGAAAGTCTCCTACTTTCTAACGGGGTAAACATCTTCAATTCGTACCACTCCTGCCTGCGGTAGGTAGGGGTGATTGAAAGGAGAACCTTTATGTTGAGGATATTAAGGGAACATGCGACATCATGGATGCTCAAGGGCATATTGATATTGGTGGTTCTTTCTTTCGTCTTGTTTTTCGGGGGTTATGCCTACTTCAAAGAGAAAAAAACGACTTATGCAGCCAAAGTCAATGGAGTCGTCATCGAAATGAAGGATTACAGTGATGCCTATCAAGCTGTGATCAAGCAATATCGAGATACCTTGGGCCCATCCTTCTCGGAGAAGATGATCGAAGAGCTCCACCTGAGAGAAAAGGTTATGGACGATCTCATCTCTCGCATTCTCATCGGCCAAGAGGGTGCGAGATTGAGCCTTAGGGTATATGATGAAGAACTGAAGGAGTTCATCGAATCCATCCCGTATTTTCAGGTCAATGGTCAATTTGATCAACGGAACTATGAGAGGTTTCTTCGAATCAACCGGATGAGCCCAGAGGAGTTTGAACGGAATCAGCGGGAAAATCTCCTGCTCTCAAAGGCAGTCAACCTGATTAGATTGAATGGAGGGAAGGTTTCTGAAGAGGAGATACTTGAGACGTATCTCTTTGAGAACGAACGGATCAATCTCGCCTTCCTAAAGGTCCTTCCTGAGGCCTTTAAAGGACAGGTTACTGTGAATGAGGTGGAGATGAAGGACTATTACCAGAAACACCAAGAGGAATTCAGAATTCCCACTTTCATTCAGATTCAGTATCTTCTCTTTCGACCTTCTGATTTTGAGAACCATGTTCAGGTCTCCTCAGATGAAATCAAACGATATTATGATCTCCGAAAAGATACTTTTAAGATACCCAAACAGGTGAGGGTGAGGGACATCCTGATCAAAGCAGGGCCACAAAACACACCTGATCAATTGGAGGGGAAAAAGAAGAAGGCTGAAGAGATTTTTGAAAAAGCCAAAAAGACGAAGGATTTTGGTTCATTAGCAAAGCAGTATTCTGAAGCGGAAAATGCCTCGAAGGGCGGCGACCTGGGATGGATTCAAAAAGGGATGTTGGGTGAGCAAATTGAATCAATTCTCTTTTCGATGAAGGCAGGTGACCTGAGTGGAGTGTCAACAGGAAGAGATGGATTCCATATTTTTAAAATAGAGGAGGTCAAGGAAGAGAAACAAAAATCCTTCGAGGAAGTAAAAGACCAGATCCTTCAGGCTTTAAAGAAAGAAAAGGCAAAAGTAGAAGCCTCCCGAAAAGCGGATGACGCCTTCTACTCCCTTTTCCGGAGCCGAGATTTAGAAGGGTTTGCCAGAGAAAAGAATCTTCCTATAAAGACCACAGGGTTTTTTAAGGAAGGCGATGAGATCCCAGAAATCGGCAGGGATCCTTCCTTCTTCTCCAGTGCCTTCTCTTTGAAGGTCGGAGAGATCTCTCCTGTGGTCAATATCCCCCCCCATTTCTATATCTTAAAGCTATTGGGTAAGAAAGAGTCTCGAATCCCTCCTTCGGAAGAGGTAAAGGAGGAGGTCAGAAAGAAGGTCACCGGAATGAAGGCTGAGGAGAAGGCCCGCCAGATCGCCGAAGACCTTCTCAGTCAGATTCAAAAGGGAAAGGATCTAAATGAAATAGGGAAAGAGAGGGGATTCCACGTGGAAGAAACGGGTTTCTTCAACCGGACAGGAGGGGTGGTCCCAAAAATTGGTCCCGCCGGGGAGTTCATGGGAATCCTCTCCTCGCTCACAAAAGGAAATCCCATTCCCAAAGAAGTCCTTCGCACAAAGGATGGATATTTTGTGGTAAGACTGTCAGCGGTTGAACTTGCGGATCAGAATAAATTTCCACTGATGGAGAAAGATCTTGAAAAGCGGCTGATTTATCAGAAGGGGGAAGAATTCTACCAAAACTGGCTCCATCAATTACGAGCCAAAGCCAAGATTGAAATCAGCAAAGAAGTCCTTTAATCTGGTCTGTGGACTCTTATTTCGTCTTATAGTGACCATCGATATAGGTGACAAGATCAAAAAAATAATTCATAAAATGGTCACCCCGCTCGCGATCGATCTGGTTGACAAAGAAGTGTCCTCTTTGATTCTTGTAATTCATTCCGTCTGGGATCACGATAATCATCTTTTGCATTTCTCCGCTCAAGATCAGAGCGTCCAGGGCCGATCGCATCGACGAATTGGCCATGCCCGAAACGGACATATTATAGCCTCCCAGAAGGTAAAGGACAGGGTAATAGGTGGCTTTATTTCTTTTATACCCGGGAGGAAGGTAGATTCCAAACTTCATCTTTCTATTTAACGAAGGGCTGTAGAAAGAAGTCGTTGTCATCTTGCTCGGATACCTAAACATCTCGTAGGGGTCGGTATCGTATTCTCCATGTGGAAAATGGTCTGAGACAAAACCGAAGAGCGTCGTGAAACGGTTGGCTACGAGGATGGCCCCCTTCACACCTTCTCTGACCTTTTTAAAACTCAGGCCGATATTCTCCTTGTTGAACCCGACATGCCCTCCCTGGTACCTCACGTAGACCCTTTTGTTCTGCTTGAAGTGAGAAATCTCAGGAAAGCTCTCCGGAAAACCGTTTTCAATCAAGACATCCAGTCCCCTTTCCTTCAAGGTCTGAGCAAAATTTTCGGTGTGAACGTCGAACTGAAATTCATCTTCTGTCCCAGCATCAAGATAGAGATTCAGATCCTGAAGAACTTCCAAAGCCAAGGTTTTAGCATGTGTCAATGGATCCTGGGCCATGAAATTTTCGCGATGGGGATGATAGGTAAAATTCCCATCGCCCTCTCCATAGTCTCCCGTACCGGGAACTCCATCCAGTCCAACATCTAAAAAGGTCTCTCCCGGATCGAACATCCCATTTTCATCAGCATCAATAAAAGGTTCATGAAATTGTCTCAAGATGGGCTCCCCGTGATCCCTCTTTCCATTCCTGTTGAGGTCCACCGCCAATAAGACCTCAACCCAATGGCTGGGCACAGGATCACCATATGTGATGACGGGCAGGCTTCCATCCGGATTGAATTCTCCATCCTTAAAATTGTGAAGGGTGGTGGCAACCCTGGCATTCTCACTGGTGATTCCAGGAGGATAGTAGGTTGATAGCGGATTATAGTAAACGGGGTTCCCAAAACTGATGACCAGATCCTGAAGCATATGGATCAGGGTGTCTCGATCGGGATAGGAGGGGAGGTTGTCATAATTTCCGAGCATATCTTTTTCGATATATTTGAGGAGGTAAGTCATGTCTAGGGGACCTCCCAGACAGGCGATGGTCTTAAAGTAATCAGGATGATTCAACCCGATATTCATGGCCCCATAACCACCCATCGAGACCCCAGAAATGGCCCTGAATTGAGGGGTACCCTTGCCCACTCCTGCTAACGCCGGTGGAGTTTCGAGTGAAGGAGAAACGAGACCGATTAAAATGACCAGAATCAGGACGAATTTTTTCATCATCTCTTACGGCTAAAAATAATTATATCATCTTATACCTCAATCGCACAAACTAAAATTTTCGTAATACTTTAGCGCTTTGAAAATCCCTCCTTGCCTCCCTTTTCCAAAGGGAGGAGATATTAGCTTCCCCCTTTGAAAAAGGGGGATAGAGGGGGATTTTATAGTGATTCTTCTAATTTTTTTAGCTTCTGAAATTCATTTTTCAAAAGGCTAAACTGATACAAATTTTCTTGACAGTATATTACTTTCTTTGGTAATTAGAATAGGTCAAATCTCAGGGCTGGTCCGATTAATTATATTTGATCAAGGAGGTGATAAAAAGAAATAAGAGCTTTGTGACTAAGTTTGACACCTACTTTAAATGAAGAGGAGGATTGAAATATGAAAAAATTTTTAAATTATCTAACGATTGTATTATTTTTACTCTCCATCCTGTCTTTATCTCATACAGCTTCAGCACAGCCAAAAGTTGGTGTAGATCTTTGTAAAATATGTAAAGATGGTGTCAGTCAGGTAATTATGAGAGCAGCAGAGGCAGCGTCATGTGGCGCTTTGGATGCTGGGTTTGAAGCAGTTTGTGAAGCAATTATGGGTGAAACTGGTATTGGAACGGCAATCTGTACCGTCGCAGATGCAATCATCGTATATGAGTGTGCAACACACGGCCTTTCATGGATTAAACATAATGCTGATAACTTAGCAAACGAAATCTGTAAAAAAGGTAAAATTTGTAAGTAATAAGATTATTGATGATGAGTTCTGTATAAGATTGTATAGAGTAGGGCCAGCCCTAATCGATTTTTTTGAAGTGTGATCAATTCATTGGCTTTGATAAGGATCAACGCCTTTTATGGGTGGGGAGTGAAAGCTGTCTCCCCGATTCAGAATAGGGAATCCCAAAATGTTGATAGGCCAATTCCGTCGCCTTCCTCCCATTCTGCATCCTTGCGACAAAACCGATCTTCAGGAGAAAGGGTTCAATCATATCGACCAGCGTATCCGCTTCTTCCTGGAGGGTCGCAGCAATCGCCTCCAGACCCACTGGCCCCCCTTTATAATACCGGATGATCGTCTCCAAGAATCTGCGATCAAGGCTTGTCAAACCGATCTCATCCACCCCCTCCAAACGCAGTCCCTGATCCGCTATGTCTTTGTCGATCTTTCCCTGACCACGGATCTCAGCAAAATCCCTTACCCTCTTGAGAAGACGATTAGAAATTCTCGGTGTGCCTCTGGATCGTTTGGCAATCTCCTGTGTACCTCCCTCATCGATGGGCACTCCTAAAAGGGCAGCAGAGCGTCTGACCACCCGGCAGAGCTCTTCTACAGAATAGAAATCGAGATTCCTCAACATTCCAAACCGTTCCCGGAGAGGTGCAGAAAGAAGCCCTGCCCGCGTGGTAGCGCCCACGAGAGTGAACCGTTCCAGCCGATACCGATGACTTCTCGCATGGGCGCCCTTATCAAAAATAAAATCGATGCAAAAATCCTCCATGGCCGGATAGAGAAATTCTTCTACCACTTTGGGAAGCCGGTGCACCTCATCAATAAAGAGGACATCCCCTCTTTCCAGATGAGTGAGGATGCTGATCAGATCTCCTCCTTTTTCGAGGGCAGGTCCCGAGGAAGTGACGAGGCGAACCTCCATCTCTGTGGCAATGATATGAGCGAGAGTCGTCTTTCCCAATCCTGGAGGGGAATGAAAGAGAACATGATCCAAAGGTTCTCCTCGTTTTCTGGCAGCCTGAATCGCAATCTCCAAAGTCTCGACAACCTGTCCCTGGCCAATATATTCGGAGAGTTTTCGGGGCCTCAGATCGAGAAAATCCTCAACTTCTGGAGGAGTCCCTTCCTCGAAAGCCGTTTCTCTTACCTCTTCGGATTCCTTCATCTCCTTTTCCTTTAAGGCACAACATCCTTCTGGCCTCGATAGACCTCTTCGAACAATTCCTCAGGTGTGGTGATATTCGGATTCCTCAATATGGCCTCTTTGACCAGCCTTTGTGCCTCACTCAATTTGTGGCCGAGATCCTTTACCAAAACCTCCTCCACCTGTTTCTTAATATCCACGACCTCAATATCGACTGGAATTTGGTCCTCCCTCATCAGGGCGAATTTACCGACCTTTCCCTGGAGCGTAGCAATGATTTTATCTGCTGTCCTCTTTCCAATTCCTTTGAGGCTTTCGAGAGTCTTCGAATCCCTCTCTTCTATGGCTTTAGCAATCTTGGGGATGGGTAAGACAAGGGCTTTCACTGCAGAGGGTGGTCCGATGTCTTCCACGGTGATAAATTTTTCAAAAAATTCCTTCTCCGGTTCAAAGTTGAACCCGATGAGTAGCGGCTTGGGTTGCCGTTCGGTCTGATGGTAATAGATATAAAGCTTGACCACCTCCCCGTCCTCGCCGGCTCTCTTCCCGGTGAAGGTCTTTCTTACAATGGCAGGGAGGAGTATCTCGTAACCCACCCCATTGGCTAACACCACCACCCTATCCTCTTCTTTCTTGAGCAATCTCCCTTCGATGTATCGAATCATCTTTTTCCCTATAGAAAACAAGAATCTCAAATTTCAAAATCCAAATGTCAAATCAATGACAAATGATGGTCTCGTAAAAAGTCAGCATCACCCTTCGACAGGCTCAGGGTGAACGGTGTAACCTATTGATATTCCGTTCGTGCTGAGCTTGTCGAAGCATGAACGACATACGGAATATGACTTTTTACGAATTCATCACAAATGACTAACCAAAGATATTTGAAATTTCCCCTCACCCTTCCCCTCTCCCCAACGGGGAGAGGGAGGGGGTGAGGGGTCAGAATGTTAGAAGAAAATTCTTAGATCCGAGATGTAAGACTAAATGCCAAAACCTCTTCTTGGCCATTTGGATTTTGGATTTCATTTGAACTTGATTCACCTTCGGTTCATCACTTCGTGCGAGCTTTGACATTTGACATTGAATATCTACCAATGAAAATTCTCATTTCGAGAAAGGCCCGTCAAGGCCAAGGCGAGTGCATCGCCAGCATGACTCGAGGTCACGGGATTCTCGATCCTGAGAATTTGCCGAATCGCCTTCTTCATCTGTTCCTTGTCGGCCCGACCGCTTCCGGTCAAAGCACTCTTCACCTCCGTCGGTCTCACTTCCATGACAGGAATATCCATTTCCTGAGCCGCAAGGTAAATCACGCCTCTCACTTCCCCCAATTGGATGGCTGCCTTGGGAAACTGCTTCAGGACAAAGACTTCTTCCAAAACAAGAAGGTTGGGCCTCCATTTCTCCAGAAGTCCTTTTAATTCATCGTAGATGGTTTTCAATCGAAGGGGAACAGGACAACCGGCCTCTGTTTGAATGGCCCCCCAATCACAGGCCTTCCCCCCTCGGGAGAGGGTCTCCACAACCCCAAAACCTGTCCTGGCAAGGCCGGGATCAATTCCAATCGCTTTCACAGGGGATCCCCCTTATGGGTTTTGCAATGTTGGGTATAATAAAAAAGCCACCCATGAACGTTTCGTTTTAAAACAAGGTGGCTTTCAAAGCGGCAAAAACAAATTTTTTATGCACTGAGCCGTTCCATCTCCTCATCGGCAATATCGAAATTGGCGTAAACCTTCTGGACGTCATCAGAATCTTCAAGCCCCTCCATTAATTTCAGCATATGCTCCGCTTCTTTTCCGGACAAACGGACAGTGCTCTGGGGAACCATGGTCACCTCAGCATAGTTGTATTTGAAACCAGCCTCTTCGATCGCCTTTTTCACTCCTTCAAAATTTGCAGGATCTGTGGTCACTTCAAATTCTTTGTCTGTATCTTTAACATCGAGGGCTCCCGCATCTAAAGCCACTTCGAGCAACCGATCTTCATCGGTACCACTTTTGTCAAGGAGGATTAGTCCTTTTTTTCCAAACATCCAGGAAACACAACCTCCTTCACCAAGGCTTCCATTGTGTTTGGAGAAGACGTGCCTCACATCGGCCACCGTACGGTTCTTATTATCCGTCAAAACTTCCAGCATCATCGCTACGCCGCCCGGCCCATAACCTTCATAAATCAGTTCTTCGTAGTTGACCCCTTCCAGTTCCCCCGTTCCTTTCTTAATCGCCCTCTCAATATTATCTTTGGGCATGTTCTCGGCTTTGGCAGCAAGGACCGCCGTTCGAAGCCTCGGATTGGCATTGACATCTCCCCCACCAAAACGGGCGGCGACCATGATCTCCTTGATGACTTTGGTGAAGAGTTTTCCCCTTTTGGCGTCTGCCGCGCCTTTTTTTCTCTTAATCGTGCTCCACTTCGAATGTCCCGACATCTCGCTCTTCTCTCGAAGGTGGAAAGTGGAATGTGGTAGGTAGTAAAAAACCACTATCCACTTATTACCTTCTACTTTCGAAATAATGACTTCCTGCGTGTTATCCGCTGTTCAAGGAAGCGGAACAAATCACGTACCCTGTCTATTTTAGAAATGTTTTAAAAAAATTTCAATGTTTTTTTTAGGTGTTTTGAGTATAATCCAGGATGAGCCAAAATACAAGACTTTTTTATGGAGTGTCCTGTAAAATCCATTCTTGTCAACAAAGTAAAAAAAAGCATAAAATAGTTTACATCTTGTAGTGCGAGGCTTAGGCCTTGCGATCATCAGGCCTTAGGGCCTGCCTTGCGGGAAATGATTTGTTTTGATGTGAAAAATATTTTGCCCTCCTTAATGAGTGTGGATGACTGCTCGATCCTCCCCCGGATATCCCGCTATCTCTTACCCCGGATACACATGATACTTTGGAAGAAGACTTATTACCTTTGTCCCAGTTTGTTGTTGTTATGTCATAAGCAAATCTAACCCTGCTGACATTTTCTAAAAAAACCCTCTTCGGGAACAATCAAAAGTAGACGTGATGTGACAAACATCGGTAGACGAAAAGTAGACTGAAAAAAACCTTGACCAAGAAATCAATATATGATAATTAAATCATGTATGAAATCGATTGGAAAAGAGATCAGTGAGATGATAAGAAAAAAAGGTCTATCTCGTTACCGCGTATCAAAAGATCTTGGGATTGCCCAAGAGAGCCTCCTTAGATCCTTAAAGGATGGGGCTAATCCAAGATGGGAAACGATCACGAAAGTTCTGGACTATCTGGGGTATGAGATCCGTTTTGTCAAGAAAAAGAGGCGGAGCAGATGAATTGAGGGATGGTTATGCATACCCATACGATCAAAGAAGTTGAAGCACTACAAAAGGAGATAAACGAATATAGACCCTTATCTCGTCACGCATTGAAGCAGTTGAAAGAATATTACCGAATTGGACTAACCTATTCCAGTAATGCTCTTGAAGGTAACTCCTTGACAGAGACAGAAACCAAAATAGTTTTGGAAGAAGGTATTACCATTGGGGGCAAACCCTTAAAAGACCACTTCGAAGCCATGGGGCACAGTGAGGCTTATGACTATCTATATAAGCTTTTCAGAAAGAAGATCATTACAGAAGAGGATATACTGGAGCTACACAAGCTTTTCTATTACAGAATTGATAAAAAAAATGCAGGGGTATATCGAAAGGTCCCTGTGATCATTACCGGAGTCGATTTCAAGTTTCCCCCACCCAGCAAAATAAAGCCCCTCATGCAAGAATTCGTAAAAGAAATCCCGCTGCTGAGGAAAAAATATCATCCCGTGGAGCATTCCGCACTACTTCATCTCAGGCTTGCTCATATTCATCCCTTTGTTGATGGGAATGGGAGGGCGGCCCGACTCTTGATGAACTTAGCTTTATTACAATCGGGATATGTGATAACCATTATTCCCCCTGTCTTGAGACGTGAGTATCTGGACAGTTTGAAGGCCAGCAACCGGGGAGATAATAAACCCTTCATAAATTTAATTGCGGCGATGGTTTATGAAAGCCAAAAGGATTATTTGAGGATACTTGAGACACTCAACGAGAAGTGATGAAAACTTGGTGGGCGCTACTGGATTTGAACCAGTGACTTCCTGCGTGTGAAGCAGGCGTTCTCCCCCTGAACTAAGCGCCCCCTTTCAAACCTATTTTATACAACCCTCCTAGAATGTCAATCTCTTGACCGAAAATTTTAGCAATCCGGCCTTGCGGTCAGCTTTAGGGATAGGTGGGGTTTTCCAGCCCCGCTTATCGGATGGGACAAGAATGTCCCACCTATCGGATGTTTTTCAAGATGTCCAATATAATCACCCCAAATACCTCTCCAGCAGCATCCATTGGAGAGTGTTCATTAACCGTTTAACTCCCCTCTCCTTTTGTAATGCCCGAATGCCACAAATGATGCAGAGAGACAGGGGGTCCGATTTCTCCGTCCCCCTTGCATTTTTCATACTCGGATTTACCAGTAACTTTTGCCTCAGACCTTTGACGAATTGATACAGATCAAGATAAGCATGGTAAAGAGGGGATTCCTCAACCTTTCCCGAAGCAGAAGCAAGTCCTCTCCTGATCCCTGTCTCTAAGGCGTCCGACCAAGCTGCGAGCCTCTGGTCTTGGACTTCGTTTCTCAATACACTTAAGATGTCCGTGTGTTCAATATTCCACTCCATGATCTCATCTATGAGTTCGTCGTAGGTTCGGGTCCCCTTCCTCCCGTCTGCCAGCCCCCTTTAAAGAAATCAACCCATTCGACTCCCCGGTCTGAAGCCCGGGGTATGCTCAGGGTTGATACTGAGCGGCGCTTTTTACCCCGATTTAAAAATCGGGGTTTGGCGCCGTCGAACGTATCAAATGCTCCCGAGGTATCTCTCCCTCCCCTAACCTTCCTCCTCTCTCCCGAGGGGAGAGGAATGGGTTAAGGGGTTCAGAATTTTACCCCATTGTATCAAAGCCAGACAGACTGTCAATGAATTTTTGTCATTCTTTTTCCCTTTATGATAAAATAGATGCGGTTTTTATCCGGGAGGTTTTGAGAAACGAGATCTGGAAATCGAAAATGAATGGGACATTAGCCGATATATTCGATCAAACTGCCCTTCGAATGAATTCAAAGGACGCCATCCTCTTCTTAAGAAAAGGAAGGCTGGAGAGCCGAATCACCTACGCATCTCTTCAACAAATCTCCAATCGGGTGGCCAATAGCCTGAAGGACTTGGGTCTTAAAAAGGGAGAGAGAGTCATTCTTTTTATGCCCAAAAGTATCGAGCAGGTTCTTTTCCATCTCGGCATCCAGAAGGCCGGGGGCATTTCCATAATACTCAATCCAGGATTTAAAAGAGACGAGATGGACTATTTTTTGAAGGATACGGATGCAAAGATCGTTATCGCCGGAAAGAAAGAGGAAGCCTTGATCCGATCGATCGATAAGGAGAGGTTGACGGTTTCCATTGACACAGAGGTCCCTTTCGCGGAGGAAAAATTATTTCCAGAATCTTCCTCCCAAGTGATCCATGTGGATCGAAGCCTTCAGGACCCTGCCATACTCATCTATACCTCCGGGACCACGGGGCAGCCTAAAGGAGCGATCCTCACCCACCAGAACCTGATCCAAGACGCAAAGAACATCATCCAGATTTGGAAGATCACCGAAACGGATGTTCTCTGCCATACCCTTCCTCTGTTCCATGTCCACGGCCTTTGTTTTGCACTTCATACCTCATTGATTGTTGGTGCAAAGATTATAATGGTCGACGAGTTTTCTTCTGAAAACGTCATCCATATCCTTTCCCGTTCTGAAGGGGAGCTTTCTTGCACACTCGTTATGGGTGTCCCGACGATGTATTTGAAGATGATCGAGAGGCTGGGAGACGAGAGGCGGGACTTTAGCCATCTTCGACTCTTGGCCTCCGGGTCCGCTCCGCTCCTTCCAAAAGATTTTGGGAGAATAAAAATGGTTTTTGGCAAAGAACCTGTGGAGAGGGAGGGAATGTCTGAGACGGGAATGAATTTTTCAAATCCCCTCCGGGGAATGAAAAAACCTGGCTCTATTGGCCTACCGCTTCCGAATGTAGAAGTGAAAATTGTGGACCCAGTCACTTTCCAAGATTTAAAGTTGGGTGAAGTGGGAGAAATCTGGCTAAAGGGACCGAATATCAGCCCAGGCTATTGGAGAAAACCCCGAGATACTGAAGCGGCCTTTGTGAATGGATGGTTTCGAACCGGCGATCTGGGGAAAAGAGACGAGGATGGGTATTACTACCTCACAGACCGTCTCAAACATATCATCATCTCCGGAGGTGAAAATATCTCACCGAAGGAGATCGAATCGGTAATCAACCGTCACCAAAAAGTCTGGGAGTCCTGTGTCATAGGAATCCCTGATGAGAAGTGGGGGGAGAAAGTGGTGGCGGCCGTGGTATTAAAACCTGGCGTCGTTCTTACGGCAAAAGAAATGATCGACTATTGTAAGAATCACCTCCTAGACTGGAAATCTCCCAAAGAGGTCCTCTTCTTAAAAGAACTACCGAGAAATAAAATGGGAAAAATCATGAAGGACGAAGTCGCAAAATGCATCCTCAACCCTTTTCCACCTCGCAGAGCAACGCCTTAAATACTGGAAACCCTGAGATGGGATCCCGATTCTCCATATCGGTCAGCTCATTCACGTTGGCCTCCCTCCATTCCTTCGGTTGAAGAGGCCCTCCACCGCCCATATTGGCTTCGATCACTCCCTTGACGATCCTCTCGGTCACTTTGGCATAGAAAGGAACGCTTCCCCTCCTGGTTTTTACCCAGACCCTATCCCCGTTTTGAATCCCTCTCTTCTCTGCATCCACCGGATGAATGAGAATATTGGGCTTGTCCTGAAGTTTAAGAAGGCCGGGAATATTGAGGTGCTGGCTTCTGAAGGCCGATTGGATTCGAGTCCCGGTCGTGAGGACCAACGGAAAATCCTTTGCCAATTCAGGAGAGCCGATCGGACCTTCGGTCGGCTCTTGATAGACCGGAAGAGGATCATACCCATACTTTTTCAATAATTGGGAGAATATCTCGAATTTTCCCGAGGGAGTCTCAAAACCAGGATTTCGATCGTTCCGAAGAAAACCTGTCTTATACTTCTCATAAACCATCGGGGGAGATGGGAGAGAGATGCCTTCCGGCTTCGATTTTAACTGTTCAAGAGAAAATGGAGCCTCCTTGAATACGAAATCTAACATGGATTCTTCAGATTGAGGATAAAGCTCCCCGTAACCCAGGGTTTTTGCTAATTGTGCCAAAATGAGGGTGTCATTCCTTGCCTCACCGACAGGAGGGATGACCTGTTCTCGAAAAGAGATATGCCCTGGATAACGCTTATAGGAAGTGATTTCAAACATCGTTGTGGCGGGTAAGATGACATCAGCATAAAAGGCCTCATTGGTGGAAAACCGATCAATGACCACCAAACAATCAAGAGATTCAAACGAACGCCTCCATTGCTCCGGATTGGGAAAGGCAGTGAGAATGGAGCCTCCGAGAACGATCAGTCCTTTTACAGGGTAAGGATCTCCCCTGAGAATCGCCCTTGGTACCTCCAAAAAATGTCCGCTTCGGTTCAGGTCACAATAGAAAGAATGGCGGTCCGAGCCAATCGTTGGTTTCCCCTTAGGCGGTTCAATTCGATTTCTTCGTATAAAAGAAGTCTGAGGCATTCGAAAGACCAACCCCCCGGGTCGATCAAGGTTTCCCGAGAGCGCCCACAGGGTAAGTATGGCCCGAATATTTTGGACCCCACTGTTGGTATATTCCAGACCAGTGTGGAGCAGTAAGGAAGTTCTTGTTCTGGCCAAATCCTCAGCCAACCTTTCAATCTTCTCTGCCTTGACCCAGGTGATCTTCTCCACTTTCTCGGGTGAAAATCCTTTTACGTATTCTCTGAACTCTCTCAGGCCATATGTCCAATTATCGGCAAAGGCCGTGTCGTACAACCCTTTCTCCATCATCACATTGGCCACTCCCAAAGCCAAGGCCCCATCGGTCCCGGGTCTGATTCCGATCCACTCATCAGCCTTCTCTGCCGTATAAGTCTTAAGAGGATCGATTACCACCACTTTCGTTCCTCGATCCTTCGATTCTAAGATTTTCCTCAAATTGATCGGAGGGGAATCGGTTGCAGGATTTGCCCCCCAGACAACAATCTGATCGCTCCTCTCAAAATCCGGGAAGAGGCGATCATAGGAGGCCCCAAAGGTGGCCACGGGTGCCAATACTCTGTGGGAATTATTGCAGAGGGAACTACAACTGAAGGTGTTTGGAGAACCCAATGGAAAAAGGAAGTTTGAACAAATGGTATCCTGGCCCCCTGTTGTGAACAGATCGAGGAGAGACTGCTCAAAACCTCCCCTGCCGGAGTAAATAGCCAATGCCTCCGGTCCATATTTCTCTACTATTTTCTGAATAAGTCGTGCTGAAAGTTCAAAAGCCTCCTCCCAGGAAATTCTCTCCCATTTCCCTTCGCCTCGATTCCCAATGCGTTTCATCGGGAATTGTATTCGATCTGGAGAATAAACAACCTCTTCAGCATGAACTCCTCGGGTACAAACAATCCCTAAAGGGTGACCCTCCATCGGTTTGATCTGACGGAGTTGTTCTCCTTCCATGCCGATCTCAACACCACATCCCGACGGGCAGATCCCGCACAGCCCTTTTTTTATTTTCTTTTCTCCCATCTCTCTGCCTTTATTGGAAAAATCTCCCCTCACCCCGTCCCTCTCCCCAATGGGGAGAGGGGAAGGGTGAGGGGGCATATTTCCTTGCTTATTGAATCAAATTCGGTAATTTATAACAGGTTGGTTCTCAAAAGACCATATTCTCTTGAGATGGCTTGTCCTGTAATCATCAATTCCTTGATAACGTTCAAAAGGTGAGGCATGAATTAAAAAACCGGTTCAAGTAATCTGAAACCCACAGTATGTCTCCCTCCTTTGATGGGGGAGGGAGAGGGTGGGGGTGGAAAAGTTATGAATTTCAAAGTACTTAAATCATTTCCCCCTCCCCTTCACCCTGTTAGATAAGGTTGTCTATTCAGCCCTGTTATTCAAGAGATCTCCTATCTAACAGGGTGAATCCCCTCCCACCGGTGGAGGGGAGATTTGCTGGATGTCTTTACTCATCTTGAAGGATGTATTGGAAAACATTTATACCTCACCTTTTGAACGTTACTAATTCCTTTATCCTTTATATAGGTTACTTTCTCTTTGGGATGTCTCGGTCTTACAAAAAGGATTGACAATGTTGCCCCCCCAAATATAATAATGTTGAAGTGATTTGAGAGAATCTGACCAAGCTCATCTTCGAGATGCACTGTACAGGAAAAGAACGGGGACTGGCCATACCGTGTCTGGCCGGAGGCCAGGGGGAATGGCTATAGTAGTGAAAAAAGGCTAAGGTAAGATCGTGAATATTTCCAACCTTCTCATCGAGAGCTCCGCACGTAAGCCTGAACATCCAGCGATTCGCTTTCTGGAACGAACAATCACCTATGAAGAATTAAACAGGCACGTGGATCGCTTGTCCCATGGACTCGTTCGTGCAGGACTCCACCCCAGAGATATCTGTGTTTTGATGATGCCTAACTCGATAGACTGGGCGATCGTTTACTATGCATTAGCAAAAGTTGGGGCTGTGGTCCTCCCAGTAAACTTCCTTTATAGAGTGGGAGAGCTCGAGCACATTTTCAAGGACTCCGGCGCGCGGGCCTTCATTGGCCACAAAGACTACTTGGAACACCCTCGCCAGGTCATGGAACACCTCCCGAAGATGGATCTGCGCATCGCCCAAGGTGGATCGCATGGCCAGGGACTCATACCCCTGGAGGAACTCTTTGTTGACGAAGGGATCTTTCATCCCTATCCCACCCGGGATGACGATATCTGGGCCATCATTTACACCAGTGGCACTACCGGCCATCCCAAAGGAGCCATGCTGACTCACTACAACCTGGCAAACAACGCCATGACCGTGGCCAACATGCGTTCAACCGGTCCCAATGATGTGGTTTTCGGAGTCCTACCTCTATTCCACATCTATGGGCAGACGAGCGCATTCAATTCTTCTATCTATCTGGGTTTAACCATCCGGCTGTGGCCACATTTCAATGCTGAGGAGTTGTTTTCCGCTATCGAGGAGGAGGAGAGCTCGATCTTGATCGCGGTACCCACCATTTTCAACCGCTTGGTGGAGTTAGCCGATGTTCGTCCACCGAGGCGATCAGGGCTTCGGTTTTGTGTCTCTGGTGGCGCCTCTCTTCCAGTGGAAGTGCTTCGCCGATTCGAGGATCGCTTCCGTTCCATTATCTACGAAGGATATGGGCTTACCGAGTGCTCGCCAGTGTGTGTGGAGAATCCGTTCGGTCAACAAACCCGTCCCGGATCCATTGGCCTTGCCATTCCGGGGTTTGAGGCACGTATCGTGAGCGATCAGGATGAAGACGTCTCCATCGGAGCAGTAGGAGAACTCATTATCCGTGGTCCCGGCGTAATGAAAGGATACCTTAACCAACCTGGGGCCACTGCCGAAACTCTCCGCGGAGGATGGTTACATACGGGCGACCTAGCCCGCATGGATAAGGATAGATACATCTACATCGTGGATCGAAAGAAGGAAATGATCATCCGGGGAGGGTATAATGTGTACCCACGGGAGATTGAGGAGATCCTTTACACCCATCCGGATGTGGTTGAAGCTGCGGTGGTGGGGGTTCCACATCCCGATTTGGGAGAAGAAGTGGCCGCAGTTGTCGTGCTTCGCCAAGGGGCTTGCGCTACACCTGAGGAGTTGAGTCAGTTCGTCAAGGAACGGGTAGCACCCTATAAGTACCCAAGAAGAATCCAGCTGGTGAAGGAGCTACCTAAGAGTAACACTGGAAAAATTCTCAAACGCACTATCCGATTTGAGGATTAAGGCATCCCTCTCCAAGATTCTCCTTCCAAAAATACAGCACGCTTGGTAAACCCCGTTAGAAGATCTTCGACCTTCCAACGGGGGAAGGCTCACACTAGGCTCTAAACCCCGTGCTCGCTCCAAAAGGAATTTTATCTTTATCCTCGCTGCCATCAGCAGGGCTTTCTAACGGGGTAAAGGTTTAGAGGTCTACTTGTCCGACCTTTTATGCAACAACTGGGTTATTTGATCATTCGGCCGGGAATCCACAGAGCCAAATCGGGGAATAGTATGACGATGACTAAGCCAATGGCTTGGAGTACCACAAATGGCACTATGGAACGATAGATCTCGCCCATTGTTGTGCCCTCCGGAGCAACCGCTTTCATATAGAACAGGTTAAAGCCAAACGGCGGCGTGAGGTAAGCCATCTCCATGTTTACACAGAAAAGGACGCCGAACCATAAAGGGTCGAAACCAAGCACTTGGACTATTGGAAGAAATGCAGGTGTGCAGATCATGATGATGCCCGCGGGGTCGAGGATGCAGCCAAGGACAAAGAAGGTGAACTGCATGGTCGCCAGGATCGCATAACGTCCACCAGGTATGGCCATCATCAGACGGGTGAGGAGATCTCCAGCTCCCGATGCCTGGTAGATAGCAGTAAAACAGTATGCCCCTATCAATATCCAGATGATCATTCCACTGAGTTTGGCGGTCCGGAATACCGATTCTTTTATCAAGTTCCAGCTAAGCTTGCGGTAAACTGCCGCAGAGATAACCGCCCCCAAAACGCCAAGTGCTGCTGCTTCCGAAGGGGTGCATACTCCTAAGTAGATTCCGCCAAGAACCAGAATGATGATCACCATCGGTAGGGCCACGGCCTTGAGGGATGAAAGTTTCTCCTGCCGGTTAGCCCTTTCCTCAGCAGGAAGGGGCGGACCGAGTCTGGGATTTCTCCAACATCTGATACCAATATAAGTAATGAACAATCCGGAAAGAACCAAACCTGGGAGTATCCCTCCCATAAATAGCCCACCGATTGAGACTCCAGTCAAAGTGCCATAAAGGATGAAAATCACGCTTGGGGGAATGAGAATGCCAAGCGCCCCTCCGGCAGCGATCGAACCCATCACCATTTTTTTCTCATAATTTCGCTTAAGCATCTGTGGCATGGCGATAATACCCATCGAGACCGTCGCTGCCCCACTGATTCCTGACATCGCTGCGAAGATGGTGCAGATGATCACTGTCCCTATGGCAAGCCCTCCCCCTAACGGCCCCAGCCAGTTATGCATCATTGTATATAAGTCCTCAGCAACCCCAGACCTCTCCAGAAGCATTGCCATCAAGACAAATAGAGGAATGGAGATGAGGGTAAACTTACCCATAGCGGCATAACCTTGAGAAGAAGCGATCATAAAGCCGGAGGGCCCCCAGAGGATCAGACAACCGATCATTCCTACCCCACCCAGAACGAAGGCAAGAGGAAGCCCTAATGCCAGATATAGGAAAAGGCAACCAAAAAGGATCAGGGTAACAAGGAGGGCACTCTCAATCAATTTTTTTCCCTGTAATGAAGGTATAGATATTCCGAACATATCCCGCTACCCCCTGAAGAAAGAGGAGGAAGCCACCTACTGCCAAGGACAATTTGACAGGATAAATCGGGCAGCCAAATGCAGTGGATTCGCGCTCTCGTATCATTAGAGATTCCCAACCCCTTATCCCCCCTGTCCAAACGAGCACGCCGCACCAGAGAAAGAAAATCAACCAACTGAACAAGTTCACCCCTGCCCTTGTCCGCGGTGAAAAATGCGCATAGAGTATATCAACATTCACATGAGCCCCTGTCACCAAAACATAGGCCCCTAACAAAGCCACATAAATTCCATAAAGAGCCAGAGATATTTCGAAAGCCCAGATGGTAGGTTTGGCAAATATAAACCGAGCAATGATTTCAAAAAGAATGACTCCTGTGATTACAATAATAAGGAAACTGGAAATTTTTCCAGTCCAATCACTGATGCTGTCTATAACTTTGAGCACGATTTTCATTCTATACATAACGACATAATAAATTGCACATATGTTGTCATTCCGGCGAAAGCGGGAATCCAGAAATTCTAAGACCGAAATTCAAATACTGGATTCCCCCGTATCAAGTACGGGGCAGGCTGAGTCAAGCCCGGAATGACAATTAAAGAGTATAAATTTTTTGGATGCAGAAATATTTATGACGCTCTATATAAATGACTCAAAGGCAAAGGAAGGGGGGACTCCCCCCCACCCTTACTTTAGGCGCTTAGTGGATGAACATCGACAAAAAATTGTCGATATTTATTAACGGCCAATTGGTAGCCGCAGGCTTTAGCCTGCGCATGTGGCTCGGGATTAGAACGTACTCCGAAACGCAACCTGAAGGTTGCGGCTACCTGGAAAACAACTGCCCCGAAGGGGCTACCTCTTCCGGGCCAAGTCCCGGACGAGGCGTAGATACTAACACGATAAGGTCTGAGAATTTATCTCTAACATTTCTCAAGAATCCAAAGTAAGAAACTCCCCTCCCCACCGCGGGAGGGGATTAAGGGGAGGGGGGACCAAATCCGGACCATATCGGTTTGTCCACCCCCACCCTCACCCTCCCCCATCGAAGGGGGAGGGGATTACTGGGAAAATTTCAAATATCTTTGGTTAGGCTTTAATCTATGTATCCCAGCTCTTTAAGGAACTCCTTCATTTTTCCTATCCATTCGGCGTTTGTAGGTGACAGAGTGGCTGTTTCATCCCATATTTTCATCGCTGCCTGTTGCATCGTTCTCTGAGCTTCCTTATCCAGCCAGGATACCTGAACTCCATATTTTTTCTTCATCGTCTCAAGCGCTCTTACCTCTTCCTGAATGTACTCATTGCTGCGCCGCCAACAGCGTTCTTTGAAAGCAAGGGAAACGATTTTCTGAAGGTCTGCCGGTAGTTCATCCCATGCCTTTTTGCTGACCATAGTGAGATCTGTGGCAGAGAAAGCAAGGTTTGGCTGTATATAGTATTTTGCGGGTTCGCACAACTTCGTTGTGAGAGCGCCTGCAGCAGCCCCCCAGTGGGCGGCATCAATCACGCCTGTGGAAAGGGCAGTGTAAATCTCCTCCCCAGGAACAAGGACGGGAGAAGCTCCTGCCATCTTCAGCATATCGGCGATCTTCCCGGAGGATCTCACCTTTAATCCCTTTAGATCAGCCAGTGTCTTAACGGGTTTTTTGGAGACCATCGCAGTGGGAAAAATCTTCTCAGTCCAATACACAATCCCTTTCCCAAGATGCTCTTTCTTCAAAGCGTCCTCAAAGCCCATATGGAAGTGGAAGTACTCAGCCTCCCACAATTCCCTGAATCCCAATGGGCATTGACCTGCTACAGCAGTTAACGGCATGTGGCTTATCCAGTAAGTGCTCCCGGTACCTCCCTGAATCGTATTCTTTGCCCAGGCATCGAATAGATCCATTGTGGGGACGAAAGTGCCTGCCGGATAAACCTCAATGAACAGTTGGCCATCGGTCAGCGCTCTTACCTCCCCCTCCATGAATTTCTTGAAGGGAGCATAGGAAGCGCTTGCGGCAGGCCAGTGTGTTTGAAATCTCCATTTGAAAACTTTTGGTGTTGCCGCCTCAGCCGGTTCTTCCTTGGTTAGGAAAGAACCCGCCAAACAGATAATAAGCGCTACATATACCAGCCCTTTCCATTTTATTGATCTAGCCATCTTCCTCCTCCTTTCATCGCTTCTTAAATAACCCATTTAACCTTAGAAACTCTTGCCCTTCGTTTTATATCACTACCACTCCATTGGTTAATAGATCTTCCACCCTTTTGGGTTAATTAAGAACAAATAAAGATATTTGTCAACATAAAAATATTGTAAAAAAAGGTTGACAACCTATGCCTGAAGAATATAATACTACTCGCTATCATATTGAGTTCCACAGAATTTTAAATTCAATGAGAGCCTTTTCGGAAGATCAAAGCTTCAAAAGGATAATGCTTTATGGATATAAAGCGTGATTATTACGAGGATATTGAGCTTTTTAAAAGCAATACTATCCTCGTTTGGTCCATTCTCTTTCTCATCTTTTTAGGAATCCTACCCTTCCTCGTTATGAAGTATCACCTTTTAGGAATGTCCCTCTACATCGTTAATCTCATCACCATCCATGCCCTTGTGGCCATCGGTCTGAATATCCTGGTGGGATATACGGGCCAAATATCGATGGGGCACGCCGGATTCTTTGCTCTCGGAGCCTTCACAACCGTTATCCTCATCCTGAGGTGGAGCTTCCCTCTTTGGATTGCCCTTCCCATTGCGGGGTTTGTCTCATCCGGCTTTGGATTTATTTTAGGACTTCCAGCCCTTCGTTTGAAGGGCCCTTATCTCGCTATCGCCACCCTCGGTTTCGGTATGACTATCACGACGATTATCAAACATATGGAATTTTTTGGGGGAAGAATGGGACTTCAAGCCCCAAAACTCTACCTTTTTGGAACCCCGATGAAGGATATCCATTATTATTACGTGATTATGATCACCGCTATTCTGATGACGATCGGGGCGGTGAAGTTGATCAAGACAAGAGTTGGCCGAGCCTTCATTGCCATTCGGGATAGCGATATCGCTGCTGAGGCAATGGGAGTCAATCTCACCTATTACAAGACCCTGGCTTTTGCGGTGAGCGCCTTTTATGCAGGAGTTGCAGGCGGACTCTATGCTTTTATTCTCGGGTTTATCAATCCTGAGAGTTTTCATCTCATCATGTCTATCACATTCCTTGCCATGGTGGTCGTGGGAGGATTGGGATCCATCATGGGCTCCATTGCCGGAGCAGCCCTCATGACCTTTCTCGACATTAAACTTCAGGCGATTCAGGACATCCCAGCGATAGGACCTGCATTGGTTACCTTTTCACAGAAATATATGAGCATAGCGGGGATTTCTAATGTCGCTGTCATAGTCTATGGATTGATCATGATTTTGATCGTTCTCTTCGAACCTTTAGGGATATTCGGATTCTGGATTCGAACCAAACGTTACTGGAAGACATGGCCCTTTTAACCCCCACCCTTACCCTCCCCCTTTTAAAGGGGGAGGGAGGGGGGAGGGGGTGGGAGAAAGAGATGTTTGGTCAACTCATTGTGAGTGGTTTGGCAGTGGGAGCCTGTTATGCACTGCTGGCTATTGCCATGGTCATCATATATAAAACCTCTGAGGTTCTTAACTTCGCCCAGGGGGAAATGGCTATGGTCAGCACATATGTGGCCTTTTCTCTCCTTGAAAGTTACCATGTCCCTTTCGAATGGGTAGTCGTCCTTACATTTTTGTTCGCCATCCTTTTAGGCATGTTCTTTGAAATTGTCTTTTTAAGACAAGCCAAAGACCCAACGGTAATAGGGCTCATCATCATTACTCTCGGTTTTGAAATGGTTCTGATGGGTTTTGCCGGATGGAAATGGGGGCCTGACCAAAGGTCCTTCCCTTTCCCCGTCTCCAATGTGGAAACTTATAATATTAGCGGGTTACTCATCAGCAAGATCAATTTCTGGACCATTCTGATCACACTGGTTTTGATGTTTATCCTCTTCCTCTTCTTCCGCTATACCAAATTAGGGATTGCCATGAGGGCTACTCAACAGAATCAGTTGGCCGCTCGAGTCATGGGTATCCGGACCAAGTGGATCCTTTCTTTCACCTGGGCCATCAGTTCCATGGTTGGGGCAGTGGCTGGAATGCTCATTGCTTCCCTTGGCGTACTCGATCCTCCCATGATGATGGATCCTCTCTTAAAAGGTTTTGCCTCTGGAGTTTTAGGAGGAATGACAAGCCTGCCCGGTACAGCCGTTGGGGGGGCGATGTTAGGGATCATTGAGAATCTTTTTGGCGGATATATTTCGTTGTCGTTTAAATCCGTCGTGGCTTTCGCAATCATCGTGTTAATGTTATGCATCAAACCGAGTGGCCTCTTGGCCAAACATTATGTGAAAAAGGTTTAAACATTCCCCCACCCCTCTCCCCCATGAGGAGAGGGGTGGGATGAGGGGAGCTGAATGAGAAAGGAGGTGGAAGAGCAAAGGTTAGATAACCCTCTCACAGTTATATTTTGAAGAAACCTTTGAAAGGAGGAGGAAAATGTTGAAGAAAAATTTAGTCTGTTTGGGCATGTTGACTCTATCGATATTAATGACGACTCCAGTTTTGGCTCAACAGGTTCGTGGAGTGACGGATACGGAGATCCTCATTGGGCAATGGGGGCCACAGACAGGGCCAGCTGCTCCTTGGGGAGCTGTGGCCAGGGGGACAGACCTGTTATGTAAAATCGTTAACGAAGAAGGCGGAATCCACGGAAGGAAGTTGAAATATTTTCTTCGCGACGACTCTTATCAACCAGCCAAAACAAAAGCCATTGCCAAGGAGTTTGTAGAACAGATCGGGGTATTTGCTGTCGCTTCAGGCGTTGGTGTTGCAACAGGTATGACTGCAAGGGATTTTCTTATGGAAAACAAGGTCATTTGGGTTGGGCCAGCCACTGGAGTTTACGAGTGGATCACCCCTATTCAGAAATACCTCTTCGCCGTCTATCCCCTCTATGACGATGAGGCATTTAACCTGACCGGCTATCTTTACGAAAAATTGGGTATTAAAAAGATTGCCATGTTCTATCAGAATGACGACTATGGAAAACAGGGAATGATGGGAGTGGAGCGATATCTTTTAAGGAAAAAGATCAAACTTGTGGAAAAGGTTTCAGCAGAGGTGACAGATAGAGACCTTAGCACCCATGCCTTGAAGCTCAAGAATTCCGGACCAGAGGCAGTCATTATGTGGACGAATCCCACGGGCGCTGCTTTGATTTTGGCCGAAACAGCCAAAATCGGTTTTAAACCACAATGGGCGACGAGTAATACCCTCTCTGATGCGGCCCTCATGATGCAGATCACAAAGGGTCTATGGGGAGGGATGATCCACTCTAACTTTGGTGAATTACCAGATTCCAAGCACCCTTTGATGGTGAAGTATAGAGAAGGACATAAGAAATTTGCACCTCAGGAAAGATGGGGAGTATTTTACTATGCAGGAATTCTCTTTGCTGAACCATTAATCGAAGGATTAAGGAGAGCAGGAAGGAATTTGACAGTAGATACTTTTGTCAACGCTATGGAAACCATAAAGGACTTTCAGGGAATAGGCCCTCCCATCACCTATTCCAAACCGAACCACCCTATGGATAGACAGGGGGGAAAACATGTCTTCTATGGAAAAGTGAAGCCTGATGGGAATGTAGAGAGGCTCACGGACTGGATAAGGATCACAAAATAATAATCAGTGTAAATTGCAAAATTAGCAGTGACCAATGATCAATTAAATAGGTGATTGGTGTTGGTGGATCAAAAAATAGTCACCAACACCGACCACCAAAACGCGTGTGATGAACTACCCCGCCGCAAGCAGCGGGGTATCAAAAACTTTAAATTCTGTCATTCCGCACTTGATGCGGAATCCAGTCCGGTCTTCTGGATTCCGGCTTCCGCCGGAATGACGAACTCGCCGCAAGCGGCGGGGAATACAACCCGAAGGGATTCAATGGTAATTTTGTCCCGCCGTGGCGGGACTAATTTTGCAATGCTAATTGATCATTCTTAAGTATGGATGCTATTCTTAAAATAGAAAACCTGACCATCTCTTTTGGCGGAATCAAAGCTCTAAATAAAGTGAGCTTTGAAGTCGAGAAAGGGTCCATCTATTCCATCATCGGACCCAATGGAGCAGGCAAGACCACCATCTTTAATTGTATGACTGGAATTTATCCACCGGATTGTGGAAAAATTTTCTTCAAAGGAGAAGAGATCACTTATCTAAAACCCTATCAGGTTGCCAAAAAAGGAATTGCACGAACCTTTCAGAATATCGAGCTCTTCTCTCATATGAGCACCATGGATAACCTCATGCTGGGGCGTCATCTCCACATGAAGACAGGGGTCTGGAGAGGTGCCACTTTTATCTATAAGGGTTCAAAGGCAGCTAAAGAGGAAGTTAAGCATAGAGGGAAGGTGGAAGAAATCATCGACTTTCTTGAGCTACAGGCCGCAAGAAATCAGTTTGTTATAAACCTTCCCTATGGGACTCGAAAACTTGTAGAGCTCGGCCGTGCTCTGGCATTGGAACCAGAGTTCATCTTGCTCGACGAACCCTCAGCTGGTATGAATATGGAGGAGAAGGGAGATCTCATGTTCTCGATCCAGGACATCCGGGACGATCTGGGCGTCACCGTTCTCCTTGTGGAACACGACATGAACTTGATCATGGACGTCTCCGATAGAATCTTGGCCTTGAATTTCGGAGAGAGAATCGCAGAAGGATTACCCGAAGAGATCCAGAAACATCCAGAAGTTCTTAAGGCTTACCTGGGTGAGGAGGAAAAATAGATTCTCCTCTCCCCTTTGGGGAGAGGATTGAGGTGAGGGGGAAAGACCTCTGGTCACCCTCACCCCTGCCCTCTCCCATCAAGGGAGAGGGGGTATGGGAGGCAAGAAGCATTGCTTAAGGTCAAGAATATTGAAACCCTCTACGGACTGATCATGGCGATTAGAGGAGTTTCCTTAGAAGTTCAGGAAGGTCAGATCGCGGCCATTCTGGGAGCGAATGGTGCGGGCAAGACCACGATCCTGAAGACCATTATGGGACTCCTGGAGGATCAACCGGATAAAGGAACGATTGAGTTTCTCGGGAAGAGGATTGACGGAAAGGATGCAGAGGAAATCGTCCATCTTGGAATTTCTTATGTGCCGGAGGGAAGGGAAGTCTTTCCTGAATTAAGCGTCGATGAAAACTTGAAGATGGGCGCTTATATCCGGAAAGATAAAAAAGGGGTGAAGGAGGATTACGATCGGGTGATCACCCATTTCCCTATTCTCAGCCAGAGGAAGAATCAGTGGGCGGGTACGTTAAGTGGTGGAGAACAGCAAATGCTCGCCATTGGCAGGGCATTGATGACCAGACCTAAACTGCTGATGATGGATGAACCTTCGTTGGGACTATCTCCTATTCTTGTTCAGGAAATCTTCAGAATCATCAAAACGATCAATGCGGAAGGGACGACCATCCTTCTTGTTGAACAGAATGCAAAGATGGCCTTGAAGATCTCGAGTTACGCATTCGTGCTTGAGAATGGACGGATTGTCGCCGCCAATACTCCTAATATCCTTTTAGAAGATGAAGACGTGAAGGAGTTCTACCTGGGTATTCGATCAGAGGAATCGATGAAAGGATACCAGAGGTGGAAGAAAAAGAAACGATGGCGGTAACAAAGATTGTAAAGGGCATGGAGCAAAGCGCATAGCGTGTAACTCAGCCCTTCAGGGCTGATCTCAGGGCTAAAGCCCTGAGTTACTCTATGCGCCATGCGCTACGCTGCTTAGCTTGGAATTTGGTGCTTGAGTTATTCTGCTCCTGAGCGATACATCTTCTCAATGATATCCTTATAGGTTTCGTTGATAAACTTTCGCTTCACTTTCATGGTGGGCGTCACCTCACCATCTTCCTCATAAAGTCTTTTAGGGATAATGGTAAATTTCTTTACCTGCTCCACCTGGGCAAGCGTCTTGTTCACCCGATCCACTTCTTTCTGAATCAGTTGTTTTATTTCCGGGGCTTGAGTGAGGCTTGAATAAGTACCGAATTGAATTTTGTTATCCTGAGCATATTTAATCACCGTTTCTTCGTCGATGGCGATGAGAGCAGCAATAAACTTTCGACGATCGCCAATCACGATCGCATCATTGATATAAGGGCTGAACTTGAGCTGATTCTCAATATTCTGAGGGGCAATATTTTTCCCACCCGCAGTAATGATCAAATCTTTCTTCCGGTCGGTGATTTTTAAAAACCCATGTTCATCCAACTCGCCGACATCTCCTGAGTGAAGCCAACCGTCTTTGAGCGTCTCTGCGGTGGCCTCCGGATTCTTAAAATAACCTTTGAACACGCCTGGACCCTTTACTAATATCTCACCATCAGGAGCGATCTTCACCTCGCACCCTGGTAGGGGCTGTCCAACCCTGCCGATCTTAAGTTGGCCTTTTCGACTGACCGTGGTAACACCTGTGCCCTCTGTCTGACCATATCCCTCAATGAGTGGGAGTCCAATGGCATTGAAGAATTTCAGGACATCCGGTGAAATAGGCGCTGCTCCGGAATAGGCGACCCTTACACGATCAAATCCCAGACGCTCTTTAAGCTTCCTGAAAACAGCACCATAAGCCGCCAAGTAACCCAGCTTCAAGTAGAGAGGAACAGGTTTAAAATTCAGTTTTAACCCGGCATATTTCATCCCAATTCCCATACATGCCTTGAAGACCATGCGCTTAAACCAGGTGGCATCCGCCATTCGAATCATAATGCCGGAGGCATATTTTTCCCAGATTCGAGGGACACCACAGGTGACCGTTGGTGAAACCTCTTTCATGTTATCCATGACCGTATCGGGACTCTCGATGAAATTGCAGACCGTCCCGTAACGGATATTGATCATCACGGTGAAGAGTTGTTCGAAGATGTGACAGAGAGGAAGGTAAGAAAGGGTCTCATCACCATCATAAACTGGATTGGCATCGACCATCGCCTCGCTCATATAGAGGAGGTTACTGTGAGTGAGCATGGCTCCTTTGGGAGGCCCTGTTGTACCAGAGGTGTAGATGAGGACGGCCAGGTCATCGGGCTTCACTTCACTCCAGCGTTGCTCAAATAATCCCGGATTTTTTGCATCGAACTCCTTTCCCAGTTTTAACAGGTCATCAAAACTCATCAACAGGGGGTCTTTGTAACGTTTCAAACCCTCCATCTCTATAACGATGACCTTCTCCAAATGCGGATTGTCCTTTCTAAATTTCAGGGTCTTATCGAATTGTTCTTCATTCTCTGCAATATAGAATCTCGATCCAGAGTTCTGTACAATATATCCACACTGTTCTGCCGCATTGGTTGTATAAACTCCTGCTGTGATTCCTCCGGCAGACATGATTCCAAAATCAGAATAGACCCACTCTGGTCGGTTCTCACTGATCACGGAGACACATTCCCCTTTTTTGAGACCGAGGCTGATGAGTCCCATAGCCACCTGCCTGATCTTTTCTCCATACTGCTCCCAGGTGACATCGTGCCAGATCCCATAATCTTTGTGACGCAATGCCACCCGATTGGGATGTTCTTTTACATGCCTCTGGAAATAAGTTAGAAGGGTTTCATTACTCATGGCTTGCTCTCCTTGAATCGGGGACTCTTTTCTCTTTATAAAAAGATTATCCCCCATGGAAAAATCAGTCCTTAATCCCTGCCAAAGATTTCACCATCCGCTTTCGCGCCTCGATGTCATACTGGCCTGTGATGGCAATCTTTTCCATGATAGGGGATCCTCCGCCGTGAATTGCTGCCACAGCCGCGACTCCCCCTATGGACGAACATAGAATATCACCTACATGCCTCCAGAGCAAATGTTGATTTTCTGGCGAGACGCTAGGGTTTCGAGTGATATATTTTTCGAGTAAACTCTTTACTTCCGGATTCAGCCAATCTTCCTCAAAAGGCAGGGTAGCCGGGACACCACCCGACACGTCCGCCAGGGTCTCCATTTCATGATAGAAAGCTTCGCCTGTTAAACAGCGTCCCACATTACAGTAGATCGAGTCAGGGATGTAGGTACCGGGGCCAAAGGGAACGACTCCCACTCCAGGCATATAGACCTTGGAACCGCTTAACTCAGAGGCCGTAAACCCAGCTGCATAGGCTAATTCGGTGATCATGATCATATCGGCAAGTTTGTCCCGTATATGTTTTTCATTTTGAACGCCATTATATTCTGCAGCCAGGGCAACCGTGCCCATCATCAGTTCTGATAAGGCCGGTTTGCACCCGGAGTAGCTGTGCCGATGGTAAAGGGCAAACAACATAGCCAAAATACTGCCCTGCAAGGTCTCACCGCAGAGAAAAACCCTTTCCCACGGAATCAAGGCATCTTCGAAAATGATCATCGCATCGGTCGTTCCTTGTTCAAATCCTTTCTTGAAGCTCTTACGGGGCCGAATGCTTGTCGCCCTTACGACCATCTTCACCCCTTCCCAGTCCCCTGGAATAGCAAAGGCTACAGCCCAATCTTTTTCATTCGGAAGGAGAGCACGGGTAGGAATCACCAGCACTTCATCTGCCTGAGGTGCTATGGTGATGTGGGTTTTGCAGCCGCGAACCACAATGCCATCGCTCTTCCTCTCCACAACGTGGACATAGGCATCCGGGTCCATTTGTTGACCGGGTCTTTGAGTTCTATTGCCTTTCACATCGGTCTGGGCACAACAGCCCACCAGATTTTCTTGCTGGAACTGTCTGATCCATTTCAGGAAATTGTTATAATACTCTGTAGTTCCCTTATTGGCCTTGTCTGCCTCATAGGAGACACAGGATACACCATTGGCTGCATCAATGCCCATACAACGCTGGATGCAGCCACCCACTTGCTGGCAAAGGAATCGCGTCATATCCTGTTTTTTATGTAGGTCCGTTTTACTCTGGTGAATATGGCAGAACCGATTGATCCTCTCTCCTGTGAGATGAGAGGTGGCCGTCAAGAGATCGGCACACTCAGGCTTCTCCGCTAAGTCGAAGGTCATGCCCGTTGTATTGATCGCTGTCTGCATCCGCTCATCGTCTCTGGCAACCTTCTCCCCCTGGAGATAAATATTTCTGCGCATCTTCTGCAACCGGGCAACCCAATCGCTTTTTGTCTTCATATATCACCCCTTATTCACAGACTGTTGGAAAACTCATAAACAGTTCAAAATGTCATGCTGAACCTTGTGCTGAACTTGATTCAGTATTGTTTCAGCATCTAATAAAATCATAATGTCAGCAGACCCTGAATTCGTTAGATCCTGAATCAAGTTCAGGACCTGGTTCAGGGTGACAACAAGGGACTTTCTCAACAACCTATTCATTTTTGAAAATTGCCTTTTGGTTCTCTGATTCTTTTTCCTAAGCGATCTTGAAAAAAGATTCCTCGAACTCGGGCTTTCCTTCATACCTCTTCATGAAAAATCCAGCGGCCATGCCCACATAGGATGGTCCGCACATCCTTCACTCTCTCCCAGGCAATAGGCGACCCTCCCATCATTTCAGCTTTCTAAATATCGTTCCACGGCCCTGATCATTTCCGTTCCCCCCTTCTATTCTTCCGTGGGAACAAAAGCTTCCAGGGATCCAACCTGCAGGGTTCCACCATCAATCACAATTTCGGCGCCGGTAGTATAGCTGGAGGCATCGGAAGCCAGGTAAATCGCCGCACCGACTATTTCATCGGGTTCGCCTATGCGCCCCAAGGGCGTGATTTTGGCCAGTGCTTCTTTCTGTTTTTTGGCCTCTTCCGGTGGAAGGTGGAACCAGTGTGAATCTAACAACTTTGTGCTGATCGGTCCGGGAGCAATCGTATTAACCTGAATATTAAAGGGCGCCAATTCTATAGCGAAGGAACTGGTTATCATTCGGACACCGGCTTTAGAAATATTGTAAATGCTTACTCCAGGCTCCGGCTTGATGCCATCGATGGAAGCGATATTGATAATTTTGCCGCAGCGTTGCTTCTTCATGACCTTCGCGACCGCCTGGCTGCTAAAATAAAGTCCTTTCAGGTTAAGGTTCATAATGGTTTCCCAGAGACGCTCATCGGCATCCAGCACGGTACCCATGGCAGGATTGGTGCCGGCATTATTGACTAGGATATCGATCCTGCCGAACTTGTCCATCACGGCGTTGACCATGCTGTTTATCTCTTCCATCTTGCCAAGATGGGCCTGGATAGGGAATGCCTCACCCCCGAAGGCCTTAATCTCTGCAGCGTTAGCTTCAAGCTCGTTAATCTTGCGGCTGGTAAGGACAACCTTCGCACCGGCCTTTGCAAATCCCAGTGCAATAGCCTTGCCGATACCGCGACTACCACCGGTCACAATCGCTGTTTTACCTTTCAAAGAAAACTTGGAAAGATCAAACATGTTCAAACCTCCTTAAATTTAAACGTATTGTCAAAAGTTATCTCCCCTCTCCCCTTGGGCCTGCCTGCGCGAAGCCGCTTCGGCGAAGGCAGGGGAGAGGGGCAGGGTGAGGGGTAAGAAGGACTTCTCGGATGGTCTCCAAAACACCT